>Ga0180220_1000040_pt1 | contig 276375 bp, 254 predicted proteins | sample eDN5th37CBELigBY_FD_151335 | JGI IMG/M metagenome (GOLD analysis project Ga0180220, IMG submission 151335) | Enriched backyard soil microbial communities from Emeryville, California, USA - eDNA 5th pass 37_C BE-Lig BY (version 2) (version 2) | ecosystem: Environmental > Terrestrial > Soil >...
GTCCGGTCGGGGGCTTGGCTCAGTGCCAGTGGGGATGTCGCGTGTCGCATTTCTAAATGGTTGGTGAGGCACCCAAAGTGACATTTCAACTTTGCCCAACGGCGGACAGTTCAACCTTGCCGCCACACGATCTGACCGGCAGACTGAAATAGCTGGTAGATGGGACTCAACGCCCAATGGCGGCATCGGATCGCCGAGCCCGTCATGCGATCCGATGTTGGAGGGTTTGCGCCACTCAGATGGCTATTCATTGATTTCCGGCTCGACAAGCCTCGCCAGGTTTCGCAGCGACTCCTGCCATCCGAGATAACAAGCCTCCGCTGGAATGAGATCCGGCACGCCTGCCTGCACGATGTCCAGCTCGGTACCGACAGACACTTTCTTCAACGTCACGGTGACTTCCATCTCGCCCGGCAGGTTCGGGTCGTCGAACCTGTCCGTGTAACGCAGGCGTTCGTTCGGGACGAGCTCGACATATTCGCCGCCAAACGAGTGGCTCTTTCCCGTGGTGAAGTTGCGAAACGACATTCTGAACGTGCCGCCGACGTTCGGTTCCAGATGGTGCACGGTGCAAAGGAAGCCATTGGGCGGAAGCCATTTCGCCAAGGCATCCCCCTCGAGGAACGCGCGATAGACTTTCTCTGGGCTGGTTGCCAGAACGCGATGCAGACGTATGGTGCTGGGCATGACGGGTTGTTCCTTTCAGGTTACGAATTGGCGGCTTCTATAATCGCCGATTCACGACCCAAGGACGAACGAGGCTGCGTCGGCCCGACACGCCATTCCGGCTTTTTTGGGAACGCGGTTTCCAGACCTTGTTTGGCGGCCAGGCTGAACAGCGGGCCACAGTCACTGTGGGCTCGGCCCAGAGCGCGGGCGTCTATTCGAGGCCGAGCAAGGCAAGACTGTCCCGGTGGATGATCTCCTCGATCTTGTCTTCGGGAACCCTGGGCATCCTGGTGCCTTCCAGGATGTCGTTGACGCCGCGGAGCCTAGCCATGGTCTCGGCGGGAGTGGCGATCGGAAAATCCGAGCCGAACAGAAGCTTGTCGAGCACGTTCCATTCGGTTGCCTTGATGAGCGCCTCGTATGATGTGTATGGCCGAAAGATCATGCCGGAAATGTCAGTGTAGACATTCGCATGCTTGCGCACCACCACGACGGCGTCGACGGTCCAGGGGTGTCCCATATGGGCCATGATGATCTTGAGCTCGGGATAGCGCATCGCTATCTCGTCCACGATCAGCGGATGCGCAGCCGGTATAGGGGCGCTTTTCACGGCGGACGTGCCGGTATGAAAGAGGATCGGCAGGCCGTGCCGCTCGGCATATTGGTAGATGGCAAGAGCGCGGCGGTCGAGAGGATCGTAGCTCTGATAGTTGGCGCCCAGCTTCACTCCCCTGAGACCGAGATCGACACGGCTGCGGTCCATCTCGTCCATTGCCCGGAGATCGTAGGGGTGGACCGACATGAAGCCGATCAGCTCCTCGGGATAGGCGCGAACGAAGGTGGCGGTGAAATCGTTGACCGTGTCAGCCACGTCCCCATCGTCTCCGGGACCGGCGCTGCTGCCCACACGCTCGCCTGGCTCCCACGCGATGCCGAAGACGATCGACTTGTCCACCACCGACTGGGACTCCCGGTATTCGGCCCAGGAATAGTTCGCCGGCCTTGCGGTGTCCGGCCGCCATGCCGTGTTGATATGCCGGCGACCTTCCGGCACGGCGTGGCGGTACTGGGGTGTATGCGTATGGACGTCGATGATCATCGTCGGAGTTCCCCCTGAATTCCGTTCGCCTGAGTAATGCGGCGGGCGGGCACATTTTCCACCGCCCGCCGCACTCTACGCAAGTCGTCCCGCCCGAACCTGTTTCCTCAGTTCAGCGTGCGCACGACCTTGTCCGTGAGTTCGATGGTGCGGTCGATATCGGCATCGGTATGCGCCAGGGATATGCTCCCTTGCTTCGTCACGACTGGGAACTGGAAGATGCCTTCCTCGATCAGTGCCCGGCGATACACGAGGTCGCGTTCCATGTCGTTGTTGAGAGCGAGATCGCGCCAGCTGACGGGCGCGTGGTCCATGAAGTAGACGACGAAGGCGGACCCCTGCCTGACGACGGTGGTGGGATAGTTCCTCGCCGCGAAAACTTCGTTCAGTCCTTTTTCGAGCCGGGCGCCCAAGCGCTCCAGTTCGCCATAGACTTCCTTCTCACGCGTCTTGAGGCGGGTGAGGCAAGCTTTCGCTGCTGCAACGTTCACGGGGTGACCGTTATAGGTGCCGGCAACGACGACACGTTTGGCCGGCGACGGATGGCTGCACAGGCTCATGATCTCGCGCTTTCCTCCGACCACACCCATAGGATACCCGTTGGCGACAGCCTTGCCGAAGGTGCACAGGTCTGGCGTCACGCCCGACAGCGCCTGGTACCCGCCGAGCGCATGCCGGAAACCGGTTTTCACCTCGTCGAAGATCAGCAGGGTGCCGTATTTGTCGCAGAGCGCGCGGAGGCCCTCGAGATAGCCGGGCAACGGCTTCACGATGCCGATATTCTGGAGAATAGGCTCGAGGATGATCGCCGCCACGTCGCCCTTGGCCAGCGTGCGCTCGGCAGCCTCCAGGTCATTGTACTCGATTGCCCTGACGGTCTGATCGATGACCTTCGGGACCCCCGCCGTGATGACGCTGAGCGGATATTCCTCGCCCGGCTTGTGTGGCTCGACGAATGTTGCCGGGTCCATGAGGTTGTAGCTGACATAATCGGAGCAGCCATTGTAGCCCCCTTGCATGACCACGACGACGTCGCGCTCGGTATAGGCGCGCGCAAGACGGAGCGCATAGCCCACGGCCTCCGAACCGGTGCTCGTCAGCTGAAGCTGCTCGATGCCCGGTACGCATTCGACGATCAGTTCCGAGATTTCGGCTTCCCAAGGCATCGTGCCCGCACCGATCAGCGATGCGCCGGAGCGGATCGCCTCGACGACGGCCTCATCGACCTCCGCGTCGCCATGGCCGAAAAGATAAGGAGCGAAGCCGGCATGGTAATCGATATATTCCTTGCCATCCGCATCGTAGAGATAGGCACCTTTTGCGCGGACAAACAGTTTGCTCGGATTGATTGCGCGGTTCAGCGACATGGTGCCGCCGGCGATGAATTGGCGCTGCCTCTCGACCCTATTGCGGAGATTCTCTGACATTTCCTCGATTTCCGATTTTGTTGATGGGGCGCCGCTGGGCGACGATGCCTGAAATGCCAGGCGACGGCTTCAATCGGCTTACTTAACGAAAATGGGTTAGGTTTAACGTTAAGTCAACAAGTAAAACCGGGATTTCCGGCCCTCTATTCAGACCACCGGTGTAAGAAGAGGCTTGCCTGCGAAATGCGCCTCCAGATTGGCGACGACGAGCGCCCCCATCGCGTCGCGTGCCTCATGCGTAGCGCTGCCCTGATGCGGGGAGAGCACTACATTGTTCATGCTGAGGAGAGCCTCGGGCACATTCGGCTCATCCTCGAACACGTCGAGCGCCGCTCCGCCAAGTTTCCCGTTTCCAAGCAGTTCAACGAGAGCCGACTGATCCACCACGGTGCCTCGTGCGACATTGACGAATATGCCGCCAGGCCCGAGCGCCTCGAGCACCGCGCGGCTGATCAGCTTCTGGGTGCCCGCCCCTCCCGGCGTGACGACAACCAGCCAATCCGCGTCGCGGGCCATATCGAGAAGATCCGGGTAGAATGAATATGGCTGGTCTGCCTGCTGATTGCGCCCGTGATAAACGACGCGCATTTTCATGGCCTGGGCGCGAAGGGCGATCTCCTTGCCGATGCGACCGAGGCCGACGATACCGACCGTGCGCCCCTTTAGTTCATGGCCCAGATAGAAGTTGCCGCTTGGCCACCGGCCCGCTCGCACAAATTTGTCGGCCTCGGGGAGACGGCGGGCGTGCGCGATCATCAGCCCGATCGTGATTTCCGCCATGGCGTCATTGAGAACATCGGGCGTGTTCGTCACTCTGATGCCGCGGCTTGCTGCAGCCGCCACGTCGATGGAATCGTAGCCGACGCCAAAATTCGCTATCAGTTGCAGATTGGGAAGCTGGTCCATGAGCCCCGCCGAGACCTGGCCTCCGGCAATGGCGCGGACGCTCGTGCCGATTTCCGCAAGGAGCCGCTTCCGATCCGGTGCCTCGTGCAGCTTGTGGACGATGAAGCGCTGGGCGAGAGCGTGCTCGCAGCTCTCCCGCAATGCATGGGTCTGCAGGATGTCGATGCCCATCGGTTTCTCCTGTCTGAGAGGATTGGAGGTGCAGGCTCACGGCCAGAATGTGCTGCCTTCCACAAAGGCGTATCGCGATAGGATATCTTCGTTCAACTTCACCCCAAGACCCGGTGCCGTTGGAGCCGGTATCTTGCCCTCGATCAGCTTGAGGGGCGTTTCGGCCAGTTCCTCGACGAGCGGCAGACCATGAGTGGGGTATTCCAGGTAGCGCGCATACGGATCGGCGAAGGCAAGGCTGTAATTGGCGGCCAGACATGGCGCCATGCCCCAGGAATGGTAGACGACGCGGACACCATGGGCGCGTGCCAGGGCGGCGATGTCCAGGCATTCGGTGATGCCGCCGGAATGGGTAGGGTCGGGCTGTACCCAATCAAGAGCACCCGCTTGGAAATAAGGTACGAATTCATGCACGCCGACGGCCGTCTCGCCCGCCGCGACGGGGACGGGTGAGTGCTTGCGCACGAAGGCGCATCCTTCATAGTCGCGATTGCCGACGGGATCCTCGAACCATGTGATATCGAATCTCTCCAGGGCGTTGATGTGGGCCAACGCTTCCTTGGCCGAAAATGGCCGTGGATTGTGCCCCATCACGGCGTCCACCATGAGCTCGACATCGGGCCCGAGAACGTCGCGGCAAAGCCGCACTTTCTCGACATCCTCGGCGACCGATCGGCCGATGCGGATCTTCACCGCGCGGAACCCTCGCTCCAGATAGCTCTCCATCTCGGCGATGAGCTGCTCGCGCGGGACGTCATTTCCGCCGCTCGCATAGGCGGTGATCGCATCATGGGCCTTGCCGCCCAGCAGCTGATAGAGAGGTGCGCCCAGCGCCTGGGCCTTTATGTCCCAGAGCGCCACTTCGATCGAGCCGGCGACCATCAAAGGGAGGCCCGCCTTCCCCCAGGCGAGCGATTTCGATCGAAGCCTGTGAAACAGTTTCGTCGCGTCACACGCATTCTCGCCGATCAGCAAGGGAGCATAGTTTTCGACGAGCGCCCGCGTCGCCAAAGGCGCGCTCAGTCCGGGATAATAGGCCTCGCCAAAGCCGCGCAGGCCGCCTTCGGTGGCTACCTCGACAAGCGCTGTGTTCCAATAGCGCATGTCGCCGCCGGCCCATCTGATGCCGGATTGACTCATGTCCTGCGTCAGGAGATGACAATGGACTTTCTTGATCGTGGTATCTGTCATGGGCATGCTCCGGCAGTATTGAGGATCCCGGCGTTGCCGGAATCGCGATTTCGTTTGGTTCGATGTCGGGGGTGTGAGGTTGACGCAGCTTGGAAAGCCCGTGGACAAGCCTGTCACGATAAAGGATGTGGCCCGCGAGGCTGGCGTCTCCGCAATGACCGTATCCAACGTGCTCAATGGCCGCGGCCGTGTGTCCGATGTCACCGCCAGGCGCATTCGAAAGGTGATAGAGAAGCTCGGCTATCGCCCGTCGGTTGCAGCACGTCGCCTGCGGCTTTCGCAACAGTGGACGATCGGGATGCTGATCGTCGTCGAGGATCCGGACTTTCTCAGCGACCCCTTCATCACGGCGCAGGTGACGGGCCTGACCAACTACCTGACCGCCAATTCCTACAGCCTCATCCTTCGCGGGATAAAGCCGTCCGACTTTCGCACCACCGGGCTTTTCCAGGACATCGAGGCCGATGGCATGGTGGCGATCCTCTCCGGTGACCAGGACCAGCGCAACTGGTTCGTCCGCGAACTGGCGACCCTTCGCGCCCCCTTCGTTCTCCTGCAGGAACAGCGTGTTCCCCCGGATACGGATTGCGCCATCATCCGCCAGGACGACATGGATGGCGGGAGGCAGGTCGCCCGCCATCTGCTCGCATCCGGCGCGCGTAAATTCTGGATGCTTCTGCCGCAGACGGAATGGGCGGCGATGCGCGCCCGCAAGGAAGGTGCCTCGCAGGTTATCCGGGAAGCGGGCGCTCCGGATATCGAGGTAATCTCGTGCGGTGACGAAAGCTACGATGTCACTTACCGCGAAACGCTTAAGGCGCTTGACCGGCTGACGCCGCCCGATGCGATCATCGGCGGCAACGACCAGATGGCGATAGCAGCGATGAAGGCCTGCGCCGCCAAAGGCCTGCGCATTCCCGACGAGATCCAGATCACCGGTTTCAACGCGTTCGATATCTGGCGCTATGTCGATCCGGTGCTCACGACGGTGCGTTCGGCCGCGCATGCCATTGGCGAGCGCGCGGCTTCCGAGCTCATCGCGCGCCTGCAAAGCGGAGCCTTCACGGAAACCGAAATCGTCCTTCCGATCGAGTTCCAGCCGGGCCGCTCCACGCGGTCGCCATCCTGATCGCATCCCTCCTCCTGGCGCGTTCGGATACTTCGTGTTTGACAACACTTCGGATTGATGTATCGTTAAATCAACTAAAGAACAACATGTTCGTTGTCGAGCCGGGAACTGCCGAGGAGAAGCGGCGAGCAGCAGCTCGTCCCGCCAGGAACACAGTGATTTGCCTCAGGCCGCCAGGCTGTTCATCGTGAATGGGAGCTCAACGCATGATCGTCGATTGCCACGTCAACATATTCAACGCCGACCAGTTCTCGCCGCCCCCTGTCGATCTCACCGGCGGAGCGCGGCCCGGCGGCGTGGAGATGAGGGCGGATGCGGACACGCTCTACGAAGCGATGCGTGGCGTGGACAAGGCAATCATCTTTTCGCTTCGTTATAAGGATTCAGTCGGCGTCGACGGAAATGACGAAGTCACAGCGGCGGCCGTCGAGAGGTATCCGGACAAGTTCGTTGGCTTTGCCTGCGTGGACCCGCGGCGTCCCGACTATATGGAACTTCTTCAGCACGCGATCGGCACGCTGAAGCTCAAGGGTGTGAAGTTCGGGCCCATCTACAACAGCGTGCCGCTCGACGACCCGCGCCTGGACCCTGTTTACGCCTATTGCCAGAAGAACGATATCCCGCTGACCATGCATATGGGCACGACTTTCGCCCGGGACACGCTTCTGGATGCCGGGCGCCCGTTGCATGTGGACGCGGTCGCGCAACGCTATCCCGATCTCAAGATGATCATGGCGCATATGGGGCATCCCTGGATCGACGAATGCATCGTCGTCGCGCGCAAGCGTCCCAATGTCTACACGGAAGTGTCCGCCCTGTGCTACCGGCCGTGGCAATTCTACCAAGCGCTGATCTCCGCGCAGGAATATCTGATCGCCGACCGCAACAAGATCTTCTGGGGCACGGATTTTCCCTTCGCGCAGGTGGAGGAATCGATCGACGGCCTCCGCAATATAAATCGCTTCACCGAGGGTACGTCCCTTCCGAGGGTATCTCAGGAAACGATCGACGCGATCCTCCAGTCCAATCCCTTCGAACACTGGTGGCACAAGCCGCTGGCTGTCTGAAGCATTGCCGTGACCGCCATACCGATCAATGGGAGGAAATTGGGATGAAAAGGCTTCTTGAACTTGCGACCGTGGCGGCTTTTGCGCTCGGTCTGGCTACCTCGGCGGCATCGGCCGACGATTGGCCGAACCGCCCGGTGACGCTGATCGTCGCCGCCGGTGCAGGCGGCGGCACGGACGCAACGGCGCGCTGGCTCGCGGCCGGGCTGGAACAGAAGTTCGGTCAACCGTTCAACGTCGTCAATCGCGCCGAGGGTGGCGGGATCGCGGGCATTACCGAGCTCTCCAACGCGAAGCCTGACGGCTATACGCTCGGCATCCTCTTCAACTATGCGCCGTTTCGTCATCTCGGCATGGGAAACCTGACGAGCGAATCCTATACGCCGATCGCGCAATACAATTTCGACTTTGCCGCCGTTCACGTCAAAGCTGACAGTCAATTCAAGACCCTTGCCAAAGTGGTCGAGAAACTGAAGGGTGATCCGCAGTCGATTGCCATCGGTTGTGGCGCGGTATGCCCCAGCAGCTGGAGCAGCGCCTTCTCCAAGGTGCTGATCGACAACGGTATCGACATCAAGGTCCTGCGCTGGGTGCCGAGCGCCGGCGCCGCGGCTGGGCTGCAGGAACTCGTGGCAGGCGGCGTCGATATCCTGACCGCCTCGGTTCCGGAGGCCGCATCCATGCTCGATGCGGGCGAGGTCCGCACGCTTGCCGTGCTGGCTCCCGAGCGCCTGTCGGCCTTTCCGGACGTGCCGACGGCCGGCGAGCAAATCCCGGATGCTGCCCCCGGCGGCGTCTTTCGCGCGCTGGTCGGCCCGGCCGGCTTGCCGGACGAAATCGTCGACAAGCTCGAGGTCGCCATGGAGGAGATCTATAACAGCGAAACGTTCCAGAAGAACATGAGCGAGCGCGGCTTCGGCCTTCAGTATCGCGGACGCGATGGCCTGCTGGACTGGATGAAGACCCACGAGCAGGACACGGAGACCGTGCTGCGGGCCGCCGGCGCGATCCAGTAAAACTGGCCGGGTGGCAAAGGCGCAGTGACGACGAGCAGGGAGGGCTCATGAAGGTATCCGATATCGTTCTAGGACCCATCATCGTGGCCCTCGGCGTCATTGCCCTCATCGCCTCGTCAATGCAGCCAAGGCCCATCTTCGGCGGCGGTTATGGAGGAGGTTTCTTCCCCGCCATCGTTGGCATCGGCCTGGTCGGCACCGGCCTCATCCTCAGTTGGAACGGCTGGCGCGAAAGAGCGGCCGTTCCTCTCGTCGCATTCGAGAGCTGGATCCATTCGCGCCGCCATCTGGCGAATGTCGCAGTCGTGATCGCGGCGCTCCTCTTCTACATCCTCACCTCGAGCTGGCTGGGCTTCATTATCGCGGGATTCATCTCGCTCTTTGTCACGATGCTCCAATTCACCCGCGCTCCCCTCGCCTCTTTCATCGTCTCGGTCGCCACGATCGCCGTCGTGAAAGTGACGTTCCAGGACATGATGCTCGTGCCGTTGCCGTGGGGATTGCTCGAGGCCTATGCGGGAGTGCTGACATGGAGGTGATCTATCAGGCCTTCCTTGCGCTGATGGCGCCGAACGTTCTTCTCGTCGTCCTGCTGGCGTCGGTCTTCGGGCTTTTCGTGGGGGCAATTCCCGGCCTGACGGCCACCATGGCCGTCGCGCTTCTGGTGCCGGTCACTTTTTTCATGGAGCCGCTTCCGGCAATTGCGGCGATCGTGAGTGCGAGCGCGATGGCGATCTTCGCCGGCGACATTCCCTCCGTCCTTCTGCGCATCCCCGGCACGCCTGCATCGGCCGCCTATACGGATGCGGCATACCGGCTGACATTGCGGGGCAAGGCAGAACTGGTTCTCGGCGTCTGCGTCGTCACCTCCGCCGTGGGCGGGCTCGTCGGCGCCCTTTTCCTCATGTTCTTTGCCCCGGCAGTCGCCCGTTTCGCGCTTAATATCAGCAGCTATGAATATTTCTGGTTCGTCTGCCTCGGCCTGACTTCGGCTGCCTTCATCTCGCCGGGCAGTCCCGTGAAAGGGGCCATATCGCTTCTTCTTGGGCTCCTGATTGCGATGATCGGCGTGTTCCCCGTTACCGGCCAACCGCGCTTCACCTTCGGCAGCACGGCGCTTTATGGCGGCGTTGGCCTGGTTGCCACGTTGATCGGAATGTTCGCCATCGCGGAAATCCTTCGCTATGCGATGTCCCGCGAGCCGCTGCCGAGCATGGCGAAGCTTAAGATCGGCAACATCTTCAAGGGCTTGATGCCCGAACTCTGGCGCTATCGCAGCGGCTTTGCGAACGGCATCATCGTCGGAACCGGAACGGGACCGCTCCCAGGGGCCGGCGCAGACATCGCCGCATGGATATCCTACGCGCTCGCCAGGCGCTTCAGCCGTAACCGGAAGGAATTTGATGACGGCAGCCTGGAGGGCATCGTGGCGGCGGGCGCGGCGAACAATGCAAGCGTCTCCTCAAGCTACGTGCCGGCCACAGTTCTCGGCATCCCCGGAGATTCCATGACAGCCATTGTGATCGGCGTGCTGTTCATGAAAGGCCTCACACCCGGGCCGACCATTTTCCAGACGCAGCCAACGCTGATCTACGGAATTTTCCTATCGTTCATCCTTGCCAATCTGTTGATGATCCCGCTCGGCTATCTCGCGATCAAGCTCTCACGCTACATACTCGATGCGCCGCGATCCTATCTGATGCCAATCATCATGATCTTCTGCGTGGTCGGGGCCTTCGCGATGGACAATACGCTGACGGCAGTGGTCACGATGCTGGTTTTTGGCGTGGTCGGCTGGTTCATGGAGGAGAATGGCTTTCCAATTGCGCCGGCACTTCTCGGCATCGTGCTTGGGCGGCTTTTGGAGGAAACATTCCTCACCTCGATGATCAAGGCACAGGGAGACTTCCTGCAGTTCTTCGCAAGGCCGATTGCGGGAACGGTGGGCGTCATCACCATCTTGATCTGGATCTCGCCGCTTCTTGTGATGCTGTGGAAGCGCATGGCCAGCAAGCGAGCGCTGGCCTAGCCTCCACCCGAAGCAGAAAATGGCAGCCGGCCACCGACGTGCCGGCGAGGAGCTTGTTTATGAGCAGACCGCAGGACGAGCCGCGTTCCCGAAAGCCGATGCGCAGCGCCGAATGGTTCGCGCGTGAAGGCAAATATGGCTTCATCCCGAGAAGCTGGATGCGCAGCCAGGGCTTTGGGCCGGAGCTGTTCGATGGGCGCCCGGTGATCGGCATTTGCAACACCTGGTCTGAGCTGACCCCGTGCAACCAGCATCTGCGCCACCTGGCCGAGTTCGTGAAGCGGGGTGTGCTGCTTGCGGGAGGATACCCGCTGGAGTTTCCGGTCATGAGCCTGGGCGAGCCCTTGATGCGCCCAACCACGATGATGTTCCGGAATCTCGTCAGCATGGATGTCGAAGAGACGATCCGGGCAAATCCGATCGACGGCGTCGTCCTTCTGGCAGGCTGCGACAAGACCACCCCTGCCCTCTTGATGGGCGCAGCCAGCTGCGACATTCCCGCCATTCTGGTCTCCGGCGGACCGATGCTCAACGGGCGCTTTCGCGGCCGCGAGCTCGGCTCGGGAACGGATGTGTTCCGCTTCGACGAGGATTACAGGACCGGCCATCTGACCCGCGAGGAATATGCCGAGGCCGAGGCGGCCATGAGCCGTTCCGCCGGGTCGTGCATGACGATGGGCACGGCATCGACCATGGCCTCGCTCTCGGAGGCAATGGGCATCGCCCTGCCAATGAATGGTTCTATACCCGCTGTGGACAGCAGGCGCCAGCATCTCGCAGAGCAGGCGGGCCGTCACATCGTCAGCCTCGTGCACAATGGCACGACCATCTCGCGCATCCTGACCCGCGCCGCGTTCGACAACGCCATCGTCGTCAATGGCGCCATAGGCGGCTCGACCAATGCGGTGGTCCACCTCCTCGCCTTGGCCGGGCGCCTTGGTGTCCCGCTTTCACTGGACGATTGGGACAGGCTCGGTGCAGGCGTTCCCTGTCTCGTCGACTTGAAGCCCTCCGGGCGGTTCCTCATGGAGGATTTCTACTATGCTGGCGGGCTGTCCGCGCTGATGAAGCGCATGGAGGACCGGCTCGATCTCACCGCACCGACGGTGGAAGGTGCCGCTCTTGGCAAGCGTATCGAGCGGGCGGAGTGTTTCGACGATGCAGTCATCCGCCCCCGCGACAATCCTGTTTCGGAGCAGGGCGGAATGGTGGTCCTGCGTGGCAATCTCGCGCCGGAGGGCGCAGTGCTCAAACCGTCGGCTGCCTCCCCTGCCCTGATGCGTCATCGCGGCAAGGCTCTCGTCTTCGAGAACGCCGACGATTATCGCGCACGCATCGAGGATCCCGAGCTGGACGTGGACGAGACCACCGTCCTGATCCTGAAGAACGCAGGTCCGGTCGGCTATCCCGGCATGCCGGAGGTGGGCAATCTGGCGCTGCCTTCCAAACTGCTCGCGCGGGGCGTGACGGACATGGTTCGGATCTCTGACGGTCGCATGAGCGGCACTGCCTACGGCACCGTCGTTCTGCATATCTCACCGGAAGCGGCCGTGGGCGGCCCTCTGGCCCTCGTCCGCACCGGGGATGAGATCGTGCTCGACGTCCCTTCCCGCCGCCTGGAAATGAATGTGAGCGAGGCCGAACTTAACCGGCGTCGCGCGGAGCTGGTGCTGCCCGAGCCGCATTTCGAGCGCGGCTATGGCCGGATGTTCATCAATTCAGTGCAACAGGCCCATCAGGGTGCCGACTTCGATTTCCTCGTCGGTGCGACGCGGATCCAGCCCAGCAAGGTTTCCTTTTGAGATGGATCCACTGCGTTGGTGGTCCTTTCGTGGCGGTCCAGGCAAGTGGCTCCGTTTCGGCCGCCACCCATCCGGCAAGGCGCGTTTAAGGACACCTGCTGAGCGTGGATCAGAGGCTTAATAGGCAGCCTCATAGATGTCCGAAATATCTTCTGGGCTCAGGGGCCGGGGATTGTTGTCCAGGAGGCGGCGGATGGCATGCGCCTCGAGCGCCCAGGCGGGCAAGTCCGACCGGCTGGCTCCATGTGCCGAAAGGCGCATCTCGACGCCGAGATTTCGGCAAAATTCGTAAGCCGCGGAGAAGATTTCCTGTCTTTCCGATGCGCCGCCAAGCCCCAGGAGCGAAAGAATTTCCCCAGTCTTCCCCTCGCAGGCCGGCACGTTGAAGGCCAAGACATGCGGGAAGACGATGGCGTTGGCTAGGCCATGCGGTAGCTTGAGACGCGTGCCGAGCGGATAGGCGAGAGCATGGCCGCCCGCCGTATTGACGGGCCCGAGGCAGAGCCCTCCATAATAGGAGGCGAGCATCATCCCGCCGCGGGCCTCCGTGTCCTCGCCATCGGCTACAGCCCTCGCCAGATAGCGCCCGACCAGCGCGATGCCCATGCGAGCGTAATCGTCGACCAGCGGATGCGCCTTCAGGCTGGTGAAGGCTTCGACGCAATGGGCAAGCGCATCGATGCCGGTGGCGGCGGTTACGGCTGGGGGCACCGAATAGGTGAGTTCCGGATCGAGGATGGCGATGTCGGCCAGCATGTGAATGCTTTCGGTCGCGTGCTTGGCCAACGTCGCAGGGTCGGTGATCAGCGCCCTTGTGCCTGCCTCGGAACCGGTACCGGAGGTGGTGGCGACCTGAGCCAGCGCTGTTCTGCGGCCGTCGATCCTGCCGACGCCGACGACGTCCAGCAGCTTCTTTTCCGTGTCCCACAGCACGGCGACGAGCTTGGCCACGTCCATTACCGAGCCGCCGCCTAATCCCACGACGAGATCGGGCTTGAAGGCGCGGGCCGCGGCAAGGGCAACCTCCAGCGCCGCCATGTCGGGCTCGGCCGGGACGTCTTGAAAAATCTCGACTTCGCCTGTGAGACCCAGCCGGCCCGCAAACGGCGCGGTCGCCGGCGCCGTAAGGACAAATACGCGCTTGTAAGCAGCAGCCCAGGGGCCGAGCCGCGCTGCCGTGCCGGCTCCTACCTCCACGCGGGCGGGCTGCAGCAGGGTGATGGCCCGCGCCAGATTAATGGTCAGGTCAGTCATTGCCTGCTTCCTCAAGTGCGCTCATTCGGGTCCAAACATCGCCCTTCTGCTGCTCATCGAGCTCGACCAGCGGCGGCCGTACACGCGACCAGCCCGCATGATTGCGGCGACGGGCGAGCATGGCCTTCACCGTCGGTATCTGTACATAAGCATTGGTGAGATTGCGCCAGGCCTCGATCCGCTTCTGCGCTCCCGCTACTCGCTCGGCCCCTTCCGATTTGCACCAGCCGTCGAAAACGGTGCGGAGGTCGGAGGCGACGAGATTGGAGCTCGACGTGATGCAGCCCGCCCCGCCCGCTTTGAGCAGCGGCAGCATCAGCGGGTCAGCACCGGAAAGAACGCTGAAGCCCGGAAAGGCTTTGGCGAGGCTTTCCATATTCTCGAACTGCCCGGAACTGTCCTTGATACCCACCACGATGCCGGGAAAGGCATCGCGCAGGCGCCCGATCAGTTGGGGCGAGATGCTTATCTGGGCGATCGGCGGGATATGATAGAGAACGACCCGCAGGGCATCGCTTCCCACGCCCTCGATAACCTCGGCATAGAAGCGGAAGAGGCCTTCATCGCTGACGCCCTTGTAGTAGAAGGGCGGGAGCAGAACGACGCCTTTCACCCCCGCCTGCACCGCGTGACGCGTCAATGCCAAGGTATCGGCGACATTGGTCTGCGATGTGCCTGGCAAGAGGCGCGACGGCTCTATGCCTGCCTCGATCACCCGCTCCAACATTTCGTGACGCTCAGCCAGGCCCAAAGAGTTCGCCTCGCCGGTCGTGCCGAGCATGGCGATCCCATGGCAGCCCTCCGCAAGCAGCGCCTTGCAATGGGCAGCGAAGACCGTGTGATCCACGGCGCCCGTTTCTGTCACCGGGGTGGCAGCCGCGCAGTACACCCCATGAATTTCCGTTGTCAGTGCCGGGTTCATGCCGTTCTCGCTGCCGCAAGGCGCCGCGCATAGGCGATCGCTGCGTTCATGTTGATGTGTTTGGCCTTGCCCGTCCCGGCAATATCGAATGCCGTGCCATGGTCGACGGAAGTACGGTCGATCGGGAGTCCGACGGAGACATTGACCGCGGTGTCGAAGGCGACGAGCTTGATCGGAACGTGGCCCTGGTCGTGGTATTGCGCCACGACGAGATCGAAGGCCCCATTGTAGGCCCGGTGGTAGACCGTATCCGCCGAAATCGGCCCGACGGCATTGATGCCCTCCGCCTGGGCCGCGGCCACTGCGGGTGCGATCTGCCGGTCGTCCTCGTCACCGAAAAGCCCGTTCTCGCCGCAGTGCGGATTGATGCCGGCAACGGCGATACGCGGTTCGGCAACGCCGATGCGTTGGAAATGCCGGTGGCCGGCGCGGATTGTGGCCAAGACGCGCTCGGGCGCTGCCCTTTCGATCGCGGTGCGCAGCGATACATGCGTCGAGACGTGAATGACGTTAAGGCGCTCGGAGGCCAGTAGCATGAAGGCCGACCGGTTCCCCGTCAGCGAAGCCAGCATTCCGGTGTGCCCGTCATAGTGATGGCCGGCCGCGTTCAGGGCTTCCTTGTTGATGGGCGCGGTGACGATGCAGCCGATCTGACCGGCTTGAGCGTCGCGCACAGCTTTCTCGATGAAACGGAAGGCGGCATCGCCGGCGCGCGGGTCGAGCTTGCCCCAGGCAAGGGCGCCGCCTTCGACGGGAAGGTCAACGAGAAGCGGGGTCAAATCCAACTCGACGCCCGTGACTTTCTTCGCTTCTTCCAGCGTCGCGCGGTTGCCATAAATCCGCGTTTGCGCGCGGTCGGCTGCGTTCATTTCGCCGACGGCCCGCACCACGATCTCCGGCCCTACGCCGGCGGGATCCCCCATGGTGATGCCGATGGTTCCACTCATCGCTCGCCTCCGTCGATCCATCCCTTCGGAAGACGCACATATTTGATGGCGCGCCTATGATAGGTGAACGCAACGTGCAGGTCGCCGTCCGGTCCCTCCACGATATAGGGATAGGAAAGCTCCTTGTTCCGCCCATCCACGGAATTGTTGGTCAGGCAGGTGCCCTCCCCGTCCTCGATGATGCGGCGCAAGGGAAAAGTTCTGCCGCCATCCTCCGAGACGCAGAGCGTCAGCGGAGCCCGTGGCACGCCCCAGACTGGGGAGCAGCCCCCGGTCGCGTCAGGCCGAGCGTCCCCTTCCTCGATTTCATCATAAAGCGAGGCGCGCCGGTCGGCGGACGTCGCGGCGGAGACCGGGTTGCACACCATCGCCAGCCGGCCATCGGACAGGCGGATCACGTTTATGGACGAGTTGTTGTTGGGAACATCCGTCGGCATCGGCGCTGACCAGGTGATTCCGCCGTCGCTGCTTTGCGAACGGTGGACGAAATCGGCCTGGCGGCGCCGGTAGAAGGCGGCCATCTCGTCACCCCCAAGCGGGATGATCGTCATATGCACGGAGCCGATGGAGTTCGGCACCTCATCGAGCCGCCAGGTTGCGCCCTGGTCGAAGCTCACCGCCACTCCGGCGGTATCGTGACTGCCGTTCCAGCGCTGCCCCAGACGTGGAATGCAGCGGAAGACCGGCATCATCCAGCCGCCATCCGCGCGCGCAACGAAACGGGCGCGCACAAAAGTGCCCAGCGGGAGATCGATCTGACGCGGCTCGCCACTCCTGAGCTTTCCCTTCTCAAGCCACACGTCCCGCGCGCGCAGGATGCACTCATCCTGGTTGCCCGCGGGCTGAGCCGTGTGGAAGAGTTGCCATGCGCCCTTTGGGTTGCGGACCAGAACCGGGTTCTGCTCGGAGCGGTTCGGATCGTCGCTGAGCTTGGCGACCGGTCCCCACTCTTTCGCGCCCGGTGCGAGAGCGGCGCCATAGATGCAGATATCGGATTTGCCTTCCAGAGTGCCTCCAAACCAGAGGCAGAACAAAGTGCCGTCCTCAAAAAAGTCCATAAAAGCAGCGTGGTTCTGCACCATGGGAGACGGCAGGAAGGCCTCCTGCACACCATGCGGCCGCAGGCTTACCCGGCCCGTCATGCGCTGAGCGATTTGTTCAGGTTTCATGCCCCCTCCGCGGAAATTCAGCCGTACATTCGCCGCAGTATGAAAAGTTGTCAAGTTATCCAGATCGCAAAAATGCCGCATAGCGCACGGAAAAAGGTCAAAAGATATAAGAATAACAGGATGTTACCTGCATGCCTTCCACCCAAAATTTTCTGTATTCCGCAACATGTTGACAACTTGGCTATGGGCCGTGCATATTGCGCAGGCTATGAAAAACACCGTCGCGTCGCGTGGGAGCGGCCGGCGGTCAAACCGCAGCGGGGTCAGCAGCGGCGCCGTTGCAATCTCGCAACGCTGCTTCCAGGGAGGATCATGTGAAGCTAAGACATGCGTTATTTGGAGCCCTGCTCGCGGCCACCGCGATGGGCCCGGCCTATGGCCAGACCAATACCGACATCACCATCGTCTTGAGCGAAGAACTCGACCTGGTCGAGCCCTGCATGGCCACGCGCTCGAATATCGGACGCGTGATCATGCAGAACGTCAGCGAGACGCTGACCCAGCTCGACGTGCGCGGCGGCAAGGGGCTTATGCCTCGCCTGGCGGAAAGCTGGGAAGATCGTGGTGACGGCACGTGGCGCTTCAATCTGCGGCAGGGCGTGACCTTTTCCGATGGCAGCTCCTTTGACGCCAATGATGTGAAACACTCGTTCGATCGCGTCTTCTCGGATCAGATCACCTGTGAAAGCGCCCGCTACTTCGCCGATACCGACCTGACCTTCACGGTCGTCGACGACCATACGATCGACGTGAAGGCCGAACCTGCCCAACCCATCCTGCCGCTGCTGATGACACTGGTAACGATCGTCCCTTCGGAAACGCCGATGGAATTCGTACGTGAGCCTGTCGGCACGGGTCCTTACGTGCTCAGCGAATGGGTTGCCGGGCAGCACATCCTGCTCAAGCGGCGCGACGATTATTGGGGCGAGCAGCCCCAGGTGACGTCTGCCCGTTACGTATTCCGATCCGACCCGGCAGTCCGTGCGGCGATGGTGGAAACCGGCGAGGCCGACATCGCGCCCCAGATCACGGAAGTCGAAGCCACCAACCCGGCGACGGACTTCACCTACCCGAACTCCGAAACCGTGTATCTGCGCATCGACCAGACGATCGAACCGATGGGCGACCGCCGCGTGCGCCTCGCCCTCAACAAGGCGATCGACCGGGAAGCCTTCATCGGAACCATTCTTGCCGAGGGCACTGAGCTTGCCACGGCAATCGTCCCGCCCACGACATTGGGCTGGAACCCGAACCTGAAGCCTCACGCTTACGATCCGGAGGGCGCCAAGGCGCTGCTTGAAGAGGCGAAGGCCGATGGCGTCAATGTTGAAGCGCCGATCGAGGTGATCGCCCGCACCGAGAATTTCCCTCACGTGACGGAGGTCGGCGAAGCACTGGTGCAGATGCTCAACGAAGTCGGCTTCAACGCCAAATTGAGAATGGTGGAAGTTGCCGAGCACGAGCAGTTCTACTCGAAGCCTTACCCCGAAGGCCGACCGGCCCAGTTGATTGTCGCCCAGCACGACAATTCGCGCGGTGACCCGGTGTTCTCGATGTACTTCAAGTATCACAGCCAGGGCACTCAGTCGGGGGTGTCGGACCCGAAGGTCGACCAGATGATCGAGGAAGCCACGGCCGCCACGGGTGACAAACGCGCTGAATTGTGGTCGCAGGTGATGGCCTATGTGCATGATGAAGTCGTGGCCGATGTGCTGCTCTTCCACATGGTCGGGCACAGCCGCGTCAGCGAGCGCCTTGATTTCCGGCCCACCATCGCGACGAACTCGCAGCTCCCGCTTGCGGAAATCGGGTTCAAATAATGCCTTGGTCGGTGCCGGGTTTGGCTCGGCACCGACCTCCATAGGCGAGACGGAGAAGCACCAATGACGAAACTCATCGGCCAGCGGGCGATCGCAAGCCTGCTCTCGTTGCTTGCCTTGCTCGTTCTGGTCTTTTTTCTTTCACGTCTTACGGGCGATCCGACCTCGCTCTTCCTGCCCATCGATGCATCCCAGGAGATGCGCGACCAGTTTCGAGCCCTGCACGGGCTTGATGACCCGCTGCTCGTACAGTTCGGCCGGTATGTATGGGATCTCATCCACTTCGATCTCGGTGATTCCATTCGCAAGGCGCGGCCGGCCATCGACGTGGTCCTGGAAGCCTATGCATGGACGCTCCCGCTCGCGCTGGTAACGATGAGCCTGGTTGTCGCCGCCGCGATTGTGATCGGCTCGCTTGCGGCATTCCACGTCGGAGGCTTCTTCGACCGCTTCGCCTCCGTCGTGTCACTGATCGGCGCCTCGGCTCCCGATTTCTGGATCGCCATCGTCGCGATCGTCATCTTCTCGATCAATCTCGGTTGGCTGCCCACTTCGGGCGTGGGAACGCCTTGGCACTGGATCCTTCCTGTGGCCGTGCTCTTCATCCGGCCTTTCGGACTGATCGTTCAGGTGGTGCGCGGCTCCATGCTTGCCGCCCTCTCCTCGCTCTATGTCAAGACCGCCCGCGCCAAAGGCGTGAAGGAGGGCAAGATCATCTTCATTCATGCGCTGCGCAACGCCATGCTGCCGGTGATCACCGTCATTGGCGACCAGGCGGCAGCCATGCTCAACGGAGCGGTGGTGGTCGAGACGATTTTCGGCTTTCCGGGGATCGGAAAACTGATGATCGATTCCATTCTGCAGCGGGACTTCAATGTCGTCCTCGCCGCGATCATGGTGACCGCGATCGCCATCTTCCTGATGAATCTGCTGATCGATATCGCCTATTCGCTCCTCGATCCGCGCATCCGTCACTAGGGAGGAGAACGGTGGCTAACATTCAAGCAAGCGCGCCGATGACGGAAGCACCGGGACGCGAGCGCCTGCTCGCGCTGCCTCGGATGCTCTGGCGCGACAAGTTCGCCTTCGCCTCCGCGGTGGTGCTGCTGGTGGTGCTCCTTTGCGCGATTTTCGGCCCTGCCCTCCTGGGCGATGTCGCCTCCAGCCAGAACCTGCGCGGGCGCAATAGCCCACCCTTCGATCTGGCTCGAGGATGGCTCTACGTCCTCGGCGGAGACTCTCTGGGCCGCCCGATGCTGGCACGTGTCATAGTGGCCGCCCGCAACACGATGATGGTCGCGGCCGGTGCCGTGGCCTCTGCCCTGCTCGTCGGCACCGCGCTCGGCCTTATCGCCGGCTATCGCGGGAAGAACACCTCTCAAGTCATCATGCGGCTGGGGGATGTGATCATGTCGTTCCCCTCGCTGCTGATCGCGGTGGTGGTCCTCTACATCCTGGGCTCTTCGGTGGCCAATATGATACTGGTACTCGCCATCACCCGGGTGCCCATCTACATGCGGACGACGCGCGCGGAGGTAATGGAGATCCGCGAGCGCATGTTCGTACAAGCCGCCATAGCCATGGGGGCTTCTCCCGGCCGCGTCATCCTGCGCCACATCCTGCCGGTCGTGGCGCCTACGCTGATCACCATCGCGACGCTGGATTTCGCTTTCGTCATGCTGGCTGAATCGGCTCTCTCCTTCCTCGGCATCGGAATACAGCCGCCCGAGATCACTTGGGGGCTCATGGTAAGCCAGGGACGGCCCTATCTCACATCTGCCTGGTGGCTGGCCTTCTGGCCGGGCCTGGCGATCATCCTCACCACCCTTTCCCTCAACCTTTTGTCGAACTGGATGAGGATTGCATTCGACCCCGCCCAGCGTTGGCGGCTGGAGGCAAGGAGCAGCGGCAATGGCTGATTATCTGCTTTCCGTCCGCAACCTGTCGGTACGCTTTCACACGGCGAGGGGTGCGGTGGATGCCGTGCGTTCGGTGTCCTGGCACGTGGATCGCGGCGAGACGCTGGCCATCCTTGGAGAAAGCGGCTCGGGCAAATCGGTCTCCGCGTCGGCGATCATGAATTTGCTGGATATCCCGCCAGCCGAGATCGTGAGCGGCGAAATTCTGTTCGGAGGGCAGGACCTGCTCAAGCTCTCCCGCGAAGAGCGCCGCCGGATCAACGGCAAACGCATCGCGATGATTTTCCAGGACCCGCTCGGCCACCTCAACCCGGTCTATCCGGTGGGCTGGCAGATCGCCGAGATAATGACGGCGCATGGCAGCAAGCCCGAGGACGCGCGCAGGCGCTGCCTTGAACTGCTCACAAGGGTCGGAATTCCCGATGTCGACAATGCCCTGCGCAAATATCCGCACCAGTTCTCAGGCGGGCAGCGCCAGCGCCTGATGATCGCCATGGCGCTGGCGCTCAAGCCAGACCTCCTCATCGCCGACGAGCCGACCACCGCGCTCGACGTCACCATTCAGGCGGAAGTGCTTTCGCTGCTGCGCGAACTACAGGCCGAAACCGGCATGGGGCTGGTCCTGATCACCCATGATCTGGGAGTGGTGGCCGACATCGCCGACCGTGTCGTCGTGATGAACCACGGCGAGATCGTGGAGGAAGGATCGCCACGCGACATCTATCACAACCCCAAGCATGCCTATACGAAGAAGCTGATCGCCGCAGCACCCGGCAAGGGCGAGATACCCGCCGGCGAGCCGGAAGCCGACGTGCTTCTCGACGTGCGCTCGCTTAGCAAGGGCTATGGCGACTTCACCGCGCTGAAGGAGGCCTCCTTCACGCTGCGGCGGGGACAGACCATCGCCATCGTCGGAGAAAGCGGTTCGGGCAAATCCACCCTCGCCCGCTCGATCCTGAGGCTCGAGCCGGCAGACAGCGGCGAGGCCCGATGGAAAGGGCGCGACCTCCTAAAAATGCCTCCCCGCGAGCTTCTTGCCGCGCGGCGGCAGATGCACATGATCTTCCAGGATCCGACCCAGTCGCTCAACCCGCGCATGTCGGTCTATCAGATCATCTCGGAAGGGTGGGACATTCATGGCCTCATGCCCGACCGGGCCGCTCGTCGGGACCGGGTGACGGAACTTTTGGTGCAAGTCGGGCTCTCTCCGGAACATGCGCTCCGTTACCCGCACCAGTTCTCCGGCGGACAACGACAACGCATTGCGATAGCCCGAGCGCTGGCGCTGGAACCCGAGCTCATTATCTGCGATGAGGCCGTTTCCGCCCTTGACGTCTCGATCCAGGCACAGGTGATCACGCTGCTTGGCCGGCTGCGCGAAGAATTGGGCATCTCCTTCCTGTTCATAGCCCATGATCTCGGCGTGGTGCGCGATTTCGCCGACACGGTCATCGTGATGAAGGCCGGGGAAATCGTCGAACAAGGGCCTACCCTCCAGATCTTCGATGAGCCGCGGCACCCATACACGCAAAGGCTGCTCGCCGCGGCGCTCGATCCGGACCCGGATGTGCAGGAGGGCCGACGGCAGGCCGCGGCCACGCCGTCATGACGAAACTCGCAGTGGTGGCGGACGATCTGACCGGCGCACTCGACGCAGCTGCGCCCTTTGCGGCGCGCGGGCTCGCCACGATGGTAGCGCTGCGACCGGAAGCCGTCCCCCTCTGTCTTGATCGGGGACCGGCAATCGTCGGTGTTTCCACCAACACCCGTGAATGTGATGCGGAAGGAGCCCGAAGCGGTGCTGCGGCGTGCATTGGGCGTTTGCCTCGCGGCTTGAAGGTCTTCAAGAAGATCGACTCCCGGCTCAAGGGAAATATTTCCGCCGAGCTTGATGCGATCCCGTTCCAGAAGGCGCTGGTCGTGCCCGCCATTCCCGATTTTGGCCGGTGGGTCGAAAACGGTAGGCTCGGCGGCTTCGGAGTGGGCGAGCCGATTGATATTGCCTCGCGGCTCGGCGCCCACGCAGCGAAGGCAGATATCCCCGACGCGCGAACGGCTGATGATATCGAGGCAGCGGTCGAGCGGGGGAGCTTCGACTTGCCGGTAGGCGCGCGCGGCTTGGCCGAAGCGATAGCCCGCCGCATGGCGCCTGAACCGCCGACTGCACCGCGCATCACCGCCACGAGGATCACCTTCGTCGTGGGCTCACGCGACCCGATCACGAAGGCGCAGGTCGCAGCTTTGCGGGAGGCTTTGCCCGGCATGACCTATGTGGCAGCCCCTGACGGTGTGGCGGCTGAGCATCTACCCGCACCATCTACGCTAAACCTTATCGAAGCCCTGGAAACCGCAGCGCAAGCCGACCCGGTGGAAGTTGCCGCCAGACTTGCCGAAACCCTGTTGCGGCTTCGCCCCCGCGAGGGAGAGGCGATCTTCATTTCGGGCGGATCGACGGCACAGATCGTGCTCCAGCACTTGGGGATCGACATGCTCGAACTGTTGGGGGAGGCCTTGCCCGGGTTGCCTATTGCCCGCGCCAAACAGTTCACGATAATCACCAAGTCGGGCGGATTCGGAGACCGACAAACCCTCATCCGGTTGCTCGACCGGCTTTCAACAGAGGGAGGAGACGGTTGAGCGTCATGCCTGATGGTTTAAATGTGCGGCGCAGCCTGGCCGACGCTGTCTTTGACAGAATGCAGCGCGCCATCAAGTCGGGCGCCTATGGTCCCAACGAGCGGCTGCCGACCGAACATGCGCTAGCCGCGGAATTCCAGGTTTCCCGCCCCGTGGTGCGGGATGCTCTGCAGCGCCTGCGCGACCAGGGCCTGATCTATTCCCGTCGCGGCTCTGGCAGCTTTGTGCGAAATCACGGTCTCAAGGAGCCGCTTGGTTTTGGCCAGCTCGAGAACATCTCAGACCTGCAATATTGCTACGAGTTCCGCCTGACGATCGAGCCCGAGGCAGCGGCCATGGCTGCGATGCGCCGGGACGAGCAGACCTTGCAGGAACTGAAGGCCGCACTGGACCTCCTGCGCGACGCGACAAACAGGAATGCTCACCGCGAGGACGCAGATTTCATGTTCCATCTCGGAATCGCCAAGGCGTCGTTCAATCCCTACTTCTCGACGGCAATGGACGCGCTCAAGGACCACATTGCGGTAGGCATGCGCTTTCACGGCATCTCGCTGCGCAACACGAGCGACGGCCTGCGGCACGTCTTTATCGAACACAATGCGATCTTCGAAGCTGTCCGCAATGGTGAGGCAGATACTGCCCGACGCCTGATGAAGGAGCACCTGACGGGCTCCCGCGACCGGCTTTTCGAACCCCGGCGTTAGGCCAAACTACCATTCCCGACGCTTTGGGCGTGCAGACGTCGCCATACTCCTCAAACCTGCAGTTCGCCACAGCAAGCTCGCCGCGCCAGTAGACGGCGACGTTAGAGCCGCATGTCGATTCCCGGAGCTGGTCTCATGGATGTTGGGGACAGTCGACCGAACGAGGATCAGCCATGCACCAGGTCGAAGACATGATGGTGGATGTGGCCATCGAACATCCTCAGCAATCCCTCGGTGATCTCCCTGCTCTCGTAGCGCACCGGCGATGCGAGGGCGGCTGCGAGCGCTTCCCGGCTCTCATACATGGTGGAAAGAACCATGGGATAAGACGGTGCGCCGTCATCGCGCTCGGTATTGTAGAGCACCCGCACTTCCTTCACGCCCGGAAACTGCCGCCACAGGGGGAGCAGCTTCTCTGCGACATAGGATTTGAACGCGCCTTCATGTCCCGGATGAATGCTTCCTTCGAAAAAGGCCTGGCGAATGATCATGATTGCGTCTCTAGATCAGTTAACGACCGTCGGCGGCTGCTCACCGGCCAAATAGGCGGCGATATTGGCGAGCACGAGCTCTCCCATCGCCTCGCGGGTCTCGATGGTGGCACTTCCCTGATGCGGCATCAGCACCGTATTCGGCGCGCGATAGAAGTCCTCGCGGATCCTGGGTTCGCTCACGAAGACGTCGAGGCCCGCGCCGGCAATCGTACCGGCGTTCAGCGCCGCCAGCAGCGCATCCTCGTCCACCACGCTTCCCCGGGCGACGTTGACGAGGATCCCCGTGGGGCCCAATGCCGAAAGCACGTCGGCATTGACGATTGACTGCGTAGCCGGACTGGCTGCGATGCAGACGGCCAGGATATCGCTGTCGCGGGCCAACTCTACGAGCGTTTCGTGGCGAACCCACGCCGTATCGGTGATGTTTGAGCGGTTCCAGTAACGGACAGCCATGCCGAACGCCTCTGCGCGCTCGCCGAGCGCCCGGCCAATCTGCCCCAGGCCCACGATCCCGATGCGCTTGCCCTTCGGACTGCGACCGAGCGGGAAAAGCTCTCCCCCGGCCCACCGGCCCTCGCGGACCATGCGGTCGCCTTCGGGAATGCGGCGCAAGACCGCCAGCAGCAGGGCGATGCCCATATCCGCGACGTCGTCGGTCAGCACGCCGGGCGTCGTGGTTACATGGATGTTGCGGCTGCGAGCGAAGGACAGGTCCACCTTGTCGGTGCCGACGCCGTTTATGGCGATGATGCCGAGCCGAGGAAGGCGTTCGATCCAGGCATTGGACAGGCCGGAGGCCCCGCCGGTCGCCACCGCGCGGATCGAGGGCAGCGCAGCCTCGATCGCCGTCGCCTCGGCCGGGTCATAGAGCCGGTGCACGGTGTACGCAGCGTCCAGCCGATCCTCGATGCTTTTCATCATCGGCTCTACGAGCAGAATATGTTCCTTCACTTTGCGCTGCGCTCCTCTTCGAGGTGTATGCTGTTGCTCTGATCCAAAAGGCTGTGCCCGGATTGCCGGCTAGGATATCTGGCCGAGGAAGTTCCTCGTGCGCTCATGCTTTGGATCGCCGAAGAATTCTTCGGGAGTGCCCTGCTCCAGAATTTCCCCGCGATCCATGAAGATGACCCGGTCGGCGACGCTGCGGGCAAAGCCCATTTCGTGCGTCACGCAGAGCATGGTCATGCCCTCCCGCGCCAAATCGATCATCGTATCGAGCACTTCCTTGACCATTTCCGGGTCGAGCGCGGAGGTCGGTTCGTCGAACAGCATGATCTTTGGATTCATGCAAAGCGCCCGCGCAATCGCGACGCGCTGCTGCTGGCCGCCGGAAAGCTGGGCGGGGTATTTCTCCGCCTGTTCGGGAATGCGCACTCGCTCCAGGAACTTGCGCGCCGTCTTTTCGGCCTCAGCCTTTGATATGCCCCGCACTTTCATGGGCGCCAAGGTGCAGTTTTCCAGCACGGTCATATGCGGAAACAGGTTGAATTGCTGGAAGACCATACCGGTTTCCTGGCGCACCAACTCGACATTCTTGCCGCCGGCGGTAATGTCGTATCCGTCCACGACGATCCGGCCTTTTTCGACCTTTTCCAACTGATTGATGCAGCGGATGAGGGTCGATTTTCCGGAGCCGGAGGGGCCGCAGATGACGATGCGCTCGCCCCGGCTCACGGATAGATCAATGTCCTTCAGGACATGGAAGCCGCCATACCATTTGTTGACGCCTTCCATCAGAACGGCGGAGCCGGACGCTCCCCGCAGGTCACCTTGCGATGGGCTGGCCGTCACCTGTGTCATACGGGGAACTCCTCGCGCTTTCCTACTTGGCTTCTGCCACGAAATCCGGCAGGGGCGAGCCGAGCCACTTTTCGTGAATTGCATTGAGCTCGCCGTCCGCCTTCACCTTGTCGATGAACTGGTTGATGAAGTTCAGCAGCTCGGTCGAGCCCTTGCGCACGGCGATGCCCTGCACCTGCTGGCTGAGCTGGAGCTTCTGGTTGAAGCGGCCGGGCGCGGCCTGCTCGATCTGTGCGGCAACCACGTTGGATACGCCGATCAGCTCCACCTGCCCGGACAGCAGCGCCTGGACGGCACTGGCATCATCGTCAAAGCGCTGAATCGTTGCATCCGACGGCGCGATTTCGGTGACTGCGGTGTCCTGTGTGCTGGCACGAGCCACACCGATGGTCTTGCCCGACAGGTCCTCCGGTTTGGAAACGGCCACATCCTCTGCTCCGAACACGCCGATGGAGATGCCTGCATAAGGCTTGGAAAAGTCGACATTCTTGGCCCGCTCTTCCGTGATGCCGAGGGAGGCGACCAGAACATCGACCTGGTTGCTCTGCAGATACGGAATGCGGTTCGGACCGGTCACAGGCACGATCGTGGCCTCGACACCCAGCTCCTTCGCGAGCAGCTTTGCGACATCGGCGTCATAGCCGTCCGGCTGATTGTTCTGGTTCATGATGCCGAACGGTGGAAAGTCGACCAGCATGCCGATCTTCACGGTGCCGGCAGCCTTGATGTCTTCCACGGTCTGGGCCGCTGCGGTCGAGGCGATCGCGCCCGCCATCAAGCCGGCGCCGATCAGAGCCATTGCCATGCGTCTAGAAATGCTCATTTTCCCTGTCCTTGCGTTTGTGCGCCGGTGCCTCCCCCCGGCAGGGTTCCCGTCAACGTGCGGTCGCACGGGAAAACTTGAACTCCATTCGGCGCGCGAGCACCGCAAGCGGCCAGCAAAGAACGAAATAGACTGCCGCTACCGTGCCGAACACGAGGAATGGACTGAATGTTGCGTTGTTGATGATCTGGCCCTGTCGGGTGAGTTCCGTGAAGCCGATGATGGCCGCAAGGGATGTTCCCTTTATGAGCTGCACCAGGAAGCCCACTGTCGGCGCCACGGCTATGCGGGCGGCCTGCGGCAGAATCACATAACGCATGCGGTTGAAATAGCGTAGCCCGAGTGCGGTGGCGGCTTCCCGCTGGCCGGGCGGCACGGCCTCGATACAGCCACGCCAGATTTCGCCCAGAAAGGCACTGGCGTGCAGCGTCAGCGCGATTGTGGCGGCGAGCCATGGGTTGATCGCGAACCCGAAGATGTTCATGCCGAAGAAGACCAGGAAGAGTTGCATGAGCAGCGGTGTGCCCTGGAACAGCCGGATGAAACCGATCGCAAGAAGCCGCGGGATCCGTAGATCCGAGACCCGCACCAGCGCGATTATCAACCCACCGATGCCACCGCCGGCAAAGGCGATGGCCGAGAGCGCGATGGTCCACTGTGCCGCCATCACGATCATGAAGAATTCGTTCCAGCCGAAAGCTCTGATCATTGTCGGGCTCCTAGCGGCTCAGCGGATATTTGAACGCCATCTTCTCGATGACGGAGAAGATTGCCGAGAAGCCGATGGACATCGCAAGATACATCAGCGTGACGACGATATAGACCTCGAAGCTCGCAAAAGTGGCGGATTGCAGGTCATTGCCGGCGGCGGCCAGATCGTCAGCCGAAATCACCGACACGACGCTCGAGGTCAGCATAAGGTAGATGAACTGGCTGGTGAGCGCTGGATAGACGGTGCGCAAGGCCGGTTTCATAATGATGTATCGGAAGACCTGCAGCTTCGACAAGCCGAGCGCGACGCCAGCTTCGACCTGCCCTTTGTGAATGGATTCAATGCCGGCGCGGATGATCTCCGTGCCATAGGCGCCGAAATTGACCACAAGGGCGAGGAGCGCTGCACTGTTTGGTGACAGCCGCAGCCCCAAGGAAGGCAGGCCGAAGAAAATGAAGAATATCTGGACCAGGAAGGGCGTGTTGCGGATGATCTCGACATAGGCGTCGATCAGCCAGCGCAGCGGCTTGGGACCGGAGGTTTTCCCCCAGGCGCAGACGATCGAAACGATAAGACCGAGCACCATGGCCGCACAGGACAGGCGGATTGTGAGCCAAGCTCCCAAAAGAAGCTGATCGAGCGCCGCCAGGACCGGCGCAAAGTTGAACTCATACAATAGGCAGCCTCCCGGGCCTCACTGAACTCCCGCCTCGCCAAGGCACAAGCATTAGATCGATCTAAAAGTTAAAAGACCGATCGTCAATCACCTAATGCGGCGTGTTCAGAGTGTCAGGACTGCAGCGGGGCCGCAAGACTGTCGAACATGCAGTGTCGTCCGGTTCACCAATCGGCGCGGTTGCAATGCCGGGTCCGCCAACCGTTCCAGGAGGAGCCGGGCGGCGTTTTCTCCGATCGCGACCGGCATGGTGGAAACGGAGGTCAAGCGCGGGCGCACGGCCTCGGCATCAGTGACATCGTCAAAGCCCACGAGCGACAGGTCGCGGCCGATCGCAATTCCACGATCATAGAGGCCCGCCGCAAGGCCGAGGGCGATGACATCGTTGAAGCAGATCACTGCCGTGGGCTCAGCCTTCTGCTCGAAAAGGAGTTGGGTGGCCTCGGCAATCTGGGCGATCTTGCTGGGCACGCGTACGATCATGCTCGCATCATGGCCATGCGAGCACATCGCGTCCCGGAAACCGTCGACCCGTTCCTGATAGGCGGGATGGACTGGGCCATGTACCGCGAAGGCGATCCGTTCGTGGCCGAGGGAGGAGAGATAATCGACCGCCTGCCGCATGCCTCCGGCGTAATCGACGCCGGCATAGTCTGCCTGCGCGGAAAAATGGCGAAGCACCTGCACAAGCGGCAGACCCCAGTCGGCCAGGCGTTCGAACAATTCCACTCCGGTACCCGCGGCAGGGCACACGATGATGCCGTCCACTCCATGCTCGCGCATGCGGCGCACGAGGGTGTTCTGCCGATCCACCTGATCGGCACTGTTGGCGAGCAACACAACCATGCCGGCGGCATCGACCACGCTTTCGATTCCGGCCAGCAATTCGGCGAAGAATGGGTTAGTCAAATTCGGCACGATTACGCCGACGGTTTGACTGCGCTCCGCACGTAGGCGCGCCGCGCCCATATTGTAAACATAACCGAGTTCCTCCATCGCCGCCTCGACGCGGCTGCGGGTCGCCGCGCCCACCAGTGGGCTATTGCGAATGACCAGCGAGGCCGTAGCGCGCGAAACATTGGCCCGCCGAGCTACGTCGAGAAGGGTTGCGCGGCTTTTCTTTCGGTCCCCGGAAACCATGGGCCTGCCTTATGCCAGATCGGGCACGGGCGCAACTGGAGCCGGGCCGCTATGGAAGGCAGTCAAATGATGAAAGTGGCTGACGGCGAAGCGCCTTCACAGCGCAGTTAGGCATAGCGACAAACATTCTGTCGCATTCCATCCCGTTCCACGATTGGAACGGGTTCCGTCTTCTCTGCGCAATGCCCTCCGTGAGCCAGAAATGCAGGCACTCCCCGGTTAATGCCGATGATGGGCATGGACCACGGCGTGCCCGCGCCCGCGTGCGATCAGCCAGCGATTCACCGGAAAGGCGACCAGGCCCGCGATGATCAAGGCCGCAAAAAGGCTACCCCAGAAGAGAGTGCTGTCGAGAGCCGCATCCATCGCGCCAGGGATGAACAGCATTATCAGGTTGTCGACGATCTCCATGACGGTAATCGAGACCGTATCGGCAGCCAACGCCAGCCGGAGAACCGCGCCAATCGCAACCCCTGCCCGCAGCAGAGGGACCATTGTGAACGCGTAGCCAAAGACGAAGGCCAGTACGACCGCAAGCACGATCGTCTCCAGATTCCCAAAACCCAGTGCCGTCCCGATCACCATGCCGAGTATCTCGCCAATGGCACATCCGGAAAGGCAGTGGAGCGTTGCGGTGACGGAGAGACGGTTCAGCGAAACTTCATGACCATGCCCTTGGGCAGCAGACATTCTATAGCTATCATGGTGTCTGTGATGCGTGTCATGCTTTGACATCGTCATTCTCCCTGCGCCCGCAGTGCAGCTACTGCATCAGGCGATCAATGCCGCCCGTCCTCTTCCGAACGGACGCTGACGGTTCGCCTTCCGGCTTTTCCAGGCCGGCTAGGATCGGGCAGTCGGGGCGATGATCGCCCGAGCAGGAATCGACCAGCGTCTGCAGCGTATCGGCCATCTCTTTCAGGTTGTCGATCTTCCGGTAGAGATCCTCGATATGGGCGCGCGCAATGCGCTTCACATCGGCGCTCTGCCGCCCCTGATCCCGCCAGAGGTTCAGAAGCTCGTTGATCTCGGATACGGAAAATCCGAGGTCCCTTGCCCGTCGGATGAAGCGCAGCATATGCACGTCGGAATGCGAGTAGTCCCGATAGCCCGCGGCGGTGCGTCCGGCTGGCGGTATCAGGCCAGTCTGCTCGTAATAACGGATCATCTTTGCCGAAACGCCCGATGCGCGGGCGGCCTCACCAATATTCATCTTACAGTTCCTTTTGCGATCGATTGAGGGACCGGCGAAATCTCTACCCGGGAGCTTTGGTCTGGTGCCCCGGCACGGCAGTTTTCTATATAGGCATGGCGGATGCCGACCGCTCGCCGGCGCCGAGCGGCGCCGTGAACGCGCGCAGCCTCAGCGCATTGCCCAGCACGAAGACGCTGGAAAGCGCCATGGCGCCTGCCGCAAAGACCGGCGATAGCAGCACTCCATATGAGGGGTAGAGCGCTCCCGCGGCCACGGGGATCAGGGCTGCGTTATAGGCAAAGGCCCAGAAGAGGTTCTGCCGGATATTGCTGATCGTCGCCTTGGAGAGGGCTATCGCGTTTGGCACACCCGTAAGGCTTCCAGACATGAGCACGACATCGGCTGCTTCGATCGCCACATCGGTCCCGGTGCCTATGGCAAGGCCCACATCGGCCTCCGCCAGCGCCGGCGCGTCGTTGATGCCGTCGCCCACATAGGCGACCCGGCCATATGCCGCCTTCAGCCGGCGGACCGCCTCGACCTTGCCGTCGGGAAGAACTTCCGCCACCACATCGTCGATGCCGAGACGGCGCGCGATCGCATTCGCGGTGCGGGTATTGTCACCCGTGATCATCGCAATCTTGAGCCCCTGTTCGTGAAGTGCGGCAATCGCCTGGGGTGTCGCTTCCTTTACCGGATCGGCCACCGCGAAGACTGCGGCCAACCGGCCGCCGATCGCGACATAGATCGGTGTCTTTCCTTCGTCGGCCAGACGTTCGGCAGCGGCGCGGAAATCCGATATGTCCACGCCCAACCCGGCCATGAAGCGGTCAGCGCCGACCTCGATGCGACGGCCGTTTACTTCTGCCTGCACGCCCGATCCGGTGATGGATTGAAAGCTCGTGGCCTGTGGCGGGACGATCCCTTCTGTCTCGGCCGCCTCGACGATGGCACGCGCGATCGGATGTTCCGACTTGGCCTCCACAGCGGCGACCTGCGCAAGCACGTCCGTGCGTCCGAAGCCACCGGCAAGTTCCAGATCGGTCAGCGCCGGCTTGCCTTGGGTCAGAGTTCCCGTCTTGTCGAGCGCGACGACGCGCGCCTCGCGCAGGAGCTGGAGCGCCTCGCCCTTGCGGAACAGAATCCCCATCTCCGCGCCGCGGCCAGTGCCGACCATGATGGAGGTGGGTGTGGCAAGCCCCATGGCGCATGGGCAGGCGATGATGAGAACGGCCACGGCATTGACCAGGGCGAAGGTCAGTGCCGGAGAAGGTCCGAGCAGGAGCCAGGCCAGGAAGGTCAGCGCGGCGATCGCCATCACGGCGGGAACGAACCACATCGTGACCTTGTCGACCATGCCCTGGATCGGCAGCTTGGAGCCTTGCGCCTCCTCGACCATACGGATGATCTGAGCGAGGACCGTGTCGCCGCCAACCGCGGTCGCCCGGAAGGAGAACGCCCCCTTCTGGTTGACGGTGCCGCCCACCACAGTGCTTCCAACGGCCTTGGCCACCGGGATCGGCTCGCCGGTGATCATGGATTCGTCGACATAACTGTCGCCTTCCACCACCTCGCCGTCCACGGGAACACGCTCGCCGGGGCGCATCTCGATCACGTCGCCGGGTGCAACATCCGCCACCGCGACCTCGACGGCACGACCGTCGCGCCGGACCCGAGCGGTCTTCGGCTGCAGTCCGACCAGGCGCTTGATGGCTTCGGATGTGCGGCCCTTTGCACGGGCTTCGAGAAAGCGGCCGAGCAGAATGAGGGTGACGATCACGGCCGCAGCCTCGAAATAGACATTCACTGTTCCCGCAGGCAATAGGGATGGCGCGAAGGTCGCCACCAGTGAATAGAGATAGGCGGACAACGTGCCGACCGCGACGAGCGAGTTCATGTCCGGCGCCAGCCTGGCAAGCGCGGGCAGCCCCTTTTTGTAGAAGCGGATGCCCGGCACGAACAGGACCAGCGTGGTCAGCACGAATTGAATGTACCAGCTGACCTGGGTGCCGATTGTCCGCATGATCAGCTCATGGGCGCCGGGAACGAAATGCGTTCCCATCTCCAGCGCGAAAACGGGAACGGTCAGGACGGCTGCAATCGTCAGATCCCTCTGCAGTTCGGCCTTTTCGGCATCCTTCCGAAGAGCCGCCTCATCGCCTTCGGCTGCACTCCGGTCAAGCGGCCTTGCCGAATATCCTGCTTCGTCCACGGCCTTGATCAGATCCGCCGCCTGAGCGCTTCCGCGCACCGTTGCGCGTTCGGTTGCTAAATTGACAGCCGCGGAGGACACGCCGGGCACGGCCTGAAGCGCCCGCTCCACACGGCCGACGCAGGAGGCACAGGTCATGCCTTCGATCGCGAGTTCCGTCACTGCGGCCGGAACCGAGTATCCGGCCGCCTCGACCGCTGCGACGAGCGCGTCGCGCTCCACCGGCGCGGCAAGCTCGATGTCAGCTCGCTCCGTTGCCAGATTGACATTCGCGTTCCTGACCCCGTGGACTGCCTTGATGGCTTTCTCTACCCGCCCCACGCAGGACGCGCAGGTCATCCCCTCAATGGGCAGGCTGACTGCCGCAACCGCTGATGGATCTTTTCTGACTGAAGCGTTCATAGGTCTGTTTCCTTGTTCGCTTCCTCAGATGGGGGTTCCCACTGTGGGAAGGTCAAGAGGTGAATTTTCGATTTGGAGGGGTTGACCTTCCCATGGTTGTAAGCCCCATCTATTCCGGCATGAGACAGACAAAGGAAGGTTCTCATGCAATTCCACATTGAAAACATGACCTGCGGAGGCTGCGTGCGCAGCGTGACCAAAGCCATCCACTCGGTCGATCCTGACGCGAAAGTTACTGCGGATCCTGAAACGAGGAAGGTGGAGGTTCAGTCCTCGGTGACGCCCGCGCGTATTGAAGACGTGCTGAAGGAGGTGGGTTATCCGCCTCGCGCGGCGTGATTGGAGCGATTTGATGAATAAGCTTTCGATCATGTTCATCGCCGGTGCGATCGCCGTCAGCGCCGGACTTGCCATAGCGGAGAGCCAGATGGGACAAGAGAGATCAGGCGCCCATACGGGCCATGGCGACGCGGCCGCCCCGTCGAACAGTTCGGAAAACCCGGCCGTGCAAGGTTATCGGGCTGCCAATGATCGCATGCACCAGGCCATGGGGATCGAGTATACGGGCAACCCCGACATCGATTTTATGCGCAGCATGATCCCGCACCACCAGGGCGCGATCGATATGGCGCGGGTGGTGCTGGAACACGGATCCGACCCCGAGGTCCGGAAGCTCGCCGAGGAGGTGATTTCGACCCAGGAGGCCGAGATCGAGACCATGCGCGAGTGGCTGGCAAAGAACGACAGCTGATAGATGGGCGCGGACGGCTTTCGTCCGCGACCACGTGGCCTCACCGGCATATTATCGTTGTTCAGGCTGATGTGATCAGCTTCTCTAAGGCTACGTTGCCCTGGTCTGAACGGTTCTATCGCTCGGTCCGGCTCAGGCGGGATTGGTCCCGCCGGGCCGGGCGCCACCTCAATCTCGCTGCTACGATCTCCAAGCCTCCAGCCGCCTGCAAATCACAGTTGACCGGCGTAAGAGGCGTACCTAAGCGACTTTCGTTCCAGACAGAGAAGCCGAGATGACCGCCAAAACCGCCGGGCAGCCGACCGAACGCAAGCGTGGGTCGGCATAAAATACGTCTATGACATCCTGCCTGACGAGATCCTGGAGTTGCGTTTACCTCCGGGCTCCCCGGTCGATGAAGTGCATCTTGCCGAGCGTTTCGGGATGTCGCGGACCCCGATCCGGGAAGCTCTGGTCAGGCTGGCAGGCGAAGGCCTAGTGACGACGTTGCCAAACCGGTCGACAATGGTGTCCAACATCGACGTTCTCAACCTGAACACGTTCTTTGACGCATCACGCTGATGTACCGCTTCACCACGCGGCTAGCGGCCGAATTTCATCGCCCTGCCGATCTGAAGATTATCTGCAAACGCCAAGAGGCATTCGCCTCAGCCGTCGCCGCTCAGGATGCCGTCGCCATGATCCTGACGAACCGGGACTTCCACACGGCCATCGCCGAGGACGGGCCGACATCCCTATTGTTAAAGCCTTTTCCTGCGCCTGCTCAATGACGGGCGCCGGCTGCTCCGTCTCTACTACCAGTCCTATAACGACCGTCTGCCAGCCGAGTTCGTGAATGAGCACGAGGCAATGATTGCAGCAATCGAGGCGAGTGACGTCGAACTGGCCGATCGGCTTGGACGCACTCACGCCGATCAGATCGTCACACAAATCCAGCAACTCTTCGCCACGGACAACCGACACCATATCACCCTCTGAATCTCGCTGGATTCTTGTCGACAATATGAATACAATGCGGTGCATGTAGTTACATGCATGAGATTCGGCGCGCCTGCCGTCCAGCATCCGTCGCAAGTAGAGGAAACAATTTCGATGACCCCGACGATTTTCACCGGCGTGATTCCAGCCCTGATGACACCCTGCAAGGAAGACCGGAGCCCGGATTTCGATGCTCTGGTCCGAAAGGCGAAGGAACTCATCGAAACCGGTATGTCTGCAGTCGTCTATTGCGGCTCAATGGGCGACTGGCCGCTTTTGACCGACAGCCAGCGGATGGAAGGGGTGGAACGCCTCGTCGCGGCAGGCATTCCCGTTATCGTCGGCACCGGTGCGGTCAACACGGCCTCGGCCGTGGGGCTTGCGGCGCATGCCGCCAAAGTGGGTGCTGCCGGGCTCATGGTGATACCGCGCGTGCTGTCCCGCGGCAGCTCGGTTGCGGCCCAGCGCTATCACTTCAAAGCCATTCTCTCGGCGGCACCGAACACCCCTGCCGTCATCTACAACAGTCCCCATTATGGGTTTGAGACCCGCGCGGACCTGTTCTTCGAGCTGCGCAGTGCCCATCCCAATCTGATCGGTTTCAAGGAGTTTGGCGGCCCTGCCGCCATGACCTATGCCGCGGAGCACATCACCAGCCATGATGACGGGGTGGTCCTCATGGTGGGTGTGGACACCTGCGTCTTTCACGGCTTCGTGAAATGCGGCGCCGTAGGCGCGATCACCGGCATCGGCAATGTGCTGCCGAAGGAAACTCTGCATTTCGTGGCGCTGGCCAAGGCGGCGGCGGAAGGCGACATGGATGCCCGCCTGCGCGCGCGGGAATTGAGCGAAGCGATCGAAGTGCTCTCATTGTATGACGAAGGCACCGATCTCGTTCTTTATTACAAATATCTCATGGTGCTCGAGGGGAACCCCGAATACGCCCTGCACTTCAATCCGACAGACGAGCTTTCGCCTAGCCAGCGCGCGCATGCGGAGTCCCAGTTACGCCAGTTCAAAGCCTGGTATTCGGCATGGAGCCGCCAGCCCGGTGCAGTCGAGACTTACCGCGTATAACCTCGCCCGAGAACCGAGCCGGCTCGGAACTCATGCGCAGTCGATAAGCTGCAGCCTTCATTTGTGCATCCTAAAGATGCACGAGCTGCCGTAATTATCGACGTTGCCCTCCCCTCTCTGGGAGGGCATTGCCTTCCGAACAAGGCTCAGCTGATCGCGTCGAGACCCTGATCGTGCAGACGGTCGAGGAGGGCAACTTCTTCAGCCGACAGGGTTATGCCTTCCCTGGTCGCGCGGTCACGTGCCTGAAAACGCCTTTGGGAGGGGAGACGGGCGCCCTGCCCGACAATGGCTTCGAACAGGGTTTCCGCGCGGTCGAACGGGTTGCCCGGGCGACCGGCGGCAAAACGCTCGGGCGAGAAGGCGATAATCAGCTCGCCGTGTTTAGGAGCCAGGGCAGTGGTGCCAAGATAGTCGAGAGATTCGCGGCTGTTCATGTCGCCAATCATCGCCGCTGACAGAAGCTCGATCATGGTGCCGATGGCTGAACCTTTGTGCCCGCCGAAGGGCAGCATTGCGCCGGCCAGGGCTGCGTCAGGATCGGTGGTGGGTTGCCCGTCTGCGTCGATCGCCCAACCCTCCGGCAGGGGCTTGCCGGCACGGCGGTAAAGCTCGATCTCCCCTCGCGCCGCAACTGAAGTGGCAAAGTCGAAGACATAAGGGTGTCCGCCTGGACGGGGCCATCCGAAGGCAAAAGGATTGGTGCCCAGCAGCGCCTGGTTGCCCCCAGCCGGCGCGACGGTGGAATAGCTGGGGCACATGGCGATACAAGCCAATCCCTCGCTGGTTACGCCTTCCACCTCGGACCAGAGCGCAGAAAAATGAGTGCAGTCATTGATGACAAGCGCCGCCATGCCCAGCTTGCGGGCACGCTTCGCCAATTCGCCTAGGCCCAGGTCGAAGGCCGGATTGGCAAAGCCGCCATCCGCGTCGACACGCAGGATAGCCTCCCCCTCCCCCGCAAGCAGCCGAGGCTGCGCATCGGGACGGACCTTACCCGCTTTGAGGGTGCGCAGCGTTCCCTCGATGCGGTAAATCCCATGGGACTTGCAAGCATCGCGCTCGCCAGCGACAATCACCCGGGCAATCGAGGTGGCCTGCACCATGTTGAGCCCTGCTCTGCGGTAAATCGCTTCGACGCGGGCCAGCAGAGTTTCCACGGGGAAGGTCACAGCTTGGTTCATTGCACGCTCCTTGCCTCATAGTAGGCCCGCAATTCGGGCGCGGGCTCTGCATACTTGAAATATGCAGAAAGGGAAGGTGTTGAGGCCGGATTCGAACGAAGCCTGCCGGATCGTTCGCGCCGGTCGCGTCGCTAAGCGGCCGCCGGGAATCCCTGCACTATTCTGCTTCGGCTATTATCGCTTTCATGTGAACCCGGCCATATGGATTTGCGGTCCAGAGCTCTCCTGTTCTCCCCTCACCCCCTCTGCAGACGAAAAGCGGGTTTCCGGCAAAGGCCGGCGCGAGGCCACGATATGAGAACCGGCGCGGTGTGCTGCCGTCAGAGGCCGCGAGGTTGAGCAGCAGGGTTGCCTGAAGAGGACCGTGCACGACCAGGCCTTCATATCCTTCAACCTGGGTCGCGTAGGGTTGGTCGTAATGGATGCGGTGGCCGTTGAAGGTTATGGCCGAATATCGAAAGAGTAGCGTGGGCGTGGGATCAATCTCCCACCGTTGTGAGGCTTCATGCTCCAACGGGCCCTGTTCTTCCGCCTTCGTTGCGGACACGATGCTGGAAGCCTCGCGATAGACGATGTCGTGGCGCTCACGGATGGCGGGACCGCGCTCCGTCATATATTCGTGATCGACGGCGACGAACCAGAGCTCCCCGCTGCGCCCCCGTTTTCCTGTCACATCCGCAATGGTCGAAACCCGGCGGACCCGGTCGCCAATGTGCAGTGGACCGAGCGTTTCGACAGTCCCGCCCGCCCACATGCGGCGCGGTTGAGGCACCGGCGGCAAATCACGGTTTTTTGCAGGATGGCCATCGGGCCCAAGTTCGGCCATGGGCGCAATGGAAGGCGACAGGCACCAATGGATGCCCAAAGGGGCCGTACCGTCGGGAACTTGCGCAAGATGCGGCTCGAATATCGCGCGAAAGCTGGCCACCAGGCGCTCCGTCACGTAATCGACCGATTCACTCTGGCGCCCGATCCATTCTGCAAAGGGCTTGGCATCGTTCATCGCCTTATCAGCTCCTTAAAGCACAACAAGAACAAGGGTGGCGGGAGGGTAGAGATCGGCGCGACATGATTTGTCGGGTATCACGCTTCGCCGGTGAAAAGCCGCAGTGATCTGCGCAGATCTTCTGCAGCAAATCCCCGGCCGATGAAGGCCACCGAATTGTCCTCTCGTTCCGCTTCGTCGTCCCCGTCGGGAAGGATCTCCGGCTGCTGGACGACCCGGCGCACGGTCTGCAACAGTAGGCGGCCGGCCGGGGTTCGGATCACGCCTTTCACGCGCATCACATCCTCGCCCCGGGCATGAAGCAAGGCGCTCAGCCACAGGCTGAATACCGTCCAGTCCACGGAGTCCCAAAGGTCGAGCCGCATCGCGATGATGGGTGCATCTGCTTCGGGCGAGAAGTCGCCTAAGGGTTCCGGCGCCGTCCCGGTGAAATCCGGGAGCGAGGCGGGGTTGCCCATGATAGCGCCGGAGACGATGGCGCCGGGATTGATCTGTGCCAGCGTGGCGAGCAGGCGCTGGGTTTCGGGATGACCGGCCTCGTCCATCTTGGTGACGATCAGACGATCGGCGGTTTCGATCTGACGACGGGACAGGGGCTCCCGCTTCATCTGCGCCAGCCCATGGAGGGCATCCACCGTAACGACGATCTCGCTCACAACGATGTGGTGGATGAGAACCGGATCGCTACGCAGGGCATCGACGATTGGGCCGGGATCGGCAAGACCGCTTGTCTCCAGCACGATCTGCCTGGTGGAAGCGAGGCGCGTGCCGGCGCCCAGGCGTTCGTCGCAGAAGGCGCGGAGGAGCCTTATGAGTTCGTCCCTGCCGCTGCAGCAGGCGCAGCCACCGGCAAGCACCGAGAGCTTGGCGGCTTGTGCGAGAAGCACGTCGTCCACCGGCCGCTCGGCGGCCTCGTTGACGATGACGGCTGCATCACGCAGGAGCCCGCGATGCAGTTGATGGCGCAGCCATGTGGTCTTGCCGGAGCCGAGGAAGCCGCCGAGGATCGTAAGCCGAATGCGCCCGTCCGTCGAGGATTCCATCTACTGCGCGGTCTCGGGCCGGGTGAAGCGGGGATCAAGAGGATCGAGCGTCCGCCCACTCATACGTTCGACGACGGACCAGAGCTCCGCGAGATCGGCCACCATCTCGTGGTGGCCCGACAGCGTCGAAACCGTCATTCCCGGAACCATCCCGTCATCATGGACGGTCAACCCATAGGGCAAGAGGATCGCGCGCAGACGCTCGGCGCGGCGGAAACGCGCTCGGAGCCGGTCGGCGGGCGTTGCCGCGCCCGCCTCCGTCCAGTGGCCCGGCGCGGAAGGAAAACCGCAATTGGCGCACATGGCTTTTCTCCTCAAGCTCGGGCGGCGGGAAGGACGCCCTCCTGCAACATCAGATAACCGGCGGCCGCTCCTTGCCTTCAAAGGGATAGCGCTGACGGAAATCGTCGGCGATTTCCTCGAATGTCGCCCAGCGTACGCCGTCATGGCCGTTGATATGTTCGATCAGGCGCTCCAACATCAAAAGCACCTGTGGCCGGCCGGAGACGTCCGGGTGAATGGTGAAGCAGAAGGCCGCGTAATCCATCTCACGATAGACCCAATCGAACTGGTCGCGCCACATCTCCTCTATGTCGCGCGGATTGACGAAGCCGTGGCTGTTGGGCGACTTCTTCATGAACATCATCGGCGGCAAGTCATCCACATACCAATTGGCTCCAATCTCTACCAGATCGATTTCCTGACCATGCTCCATGGGCTTCATCCACTCTTCGGCCTTCTTGGAGTAGTCGATCGTGGTCCAGCTATCGCCAACGCGCGCATAGAAAGGCTGGAAGTCGCGATAGCCCTGGCTGTGATCGTATTTGAAGCCGTATTTCTTCAGCAGCGCCGCCGTGGAAGCCGACATTTCCCACCAGGGCGCCACATAGCCGCGAGGCCGCTTGCCGCTCAGCTTCTCGATAAGATCCACGGATTTGGCCAGGACGGCCTCCTCCTGGGTCGGCGTCATCGCGATCGGGTTTTCGTGCGTGTAGCCATGGGCGCCGATTTCATGCCCTTCGTCAACGATCTGCCGGCACTGATCGGGAAAGCTCTCCAGCGAGTGGCCGGGGATGAAGAAGCTGGTTCTAAGGTCGTATTTCTTGAAGAGCCGGAGGAGGCGCGGCACGCCGACTTCGCTCGCGAAGACGCCGCGCTGGATGTCCGACGGAGAATCGCCGCCTCCATAAGAGCCGATCCAGCCTGCCACGGAGTCGATATCCGTGCCGAATGCGCAAAAGATTTCTTTCTTCGCCACTTATAAATCTCCTCTTGCCAAGCCGGACTTTCTTACGCCTGCAGCCGGCGTGTGTTCCCGTTATCACCGCGCCACGCATTCCCAGGCTGGCGCGGCATTCCTGCCAAGGGCCGCTTTCAAAGAAAACGGCTCCCGATCCATGATGATCATAGTATCCAGTTTATGCAACAAGATTTGCGCGCCGAATTTTGAAAAAATTCCTGCCACAACAATAGCATAGACAAGGAATTGATGCTTCCTCGGGCATCAATCGGCCATCCTCTTGCATGGATTGTCCTGAGGCAGGCCAAGCCGTAGCTCGAGCCTGCCTCAAAAGTTCAAACGCCGATCGGCATATGCTTTGCCGAGCGCTCCACCGCACGCGGAGCGACGATCTCCTTCCAGGTTGAAAGGGCACGGCTGACGGCGGCAAAGGGCCGGCGCTCGACGAACCTACCGCGACCGGGCCGCGGTTCGTTGCTGCCTTCCTCGCCCCATACGACCTCGCCGCGTGAGAGCGTGTATCGCGGCATGCCGGTCACCTCGTAGCCCTCGAAGATATTGTAGTCGATGATGGATTTCTGAGCGGAAGCAGTGATCTTCTTCGATTTGGCTGGATCCCAGACGACGAGGTCGGCATCGGACCCAGTCAGGATTGCGCCCTTTTGCGGATAGATTTTCAGGATTTGTGCGATATTGGTGGAGGTGACGGCGACGAATTCGTTAGGCGTGAGCCGCCCCGTCTTCACGCCATAGGTCCACAGCAGCGACAACCGGTCCTCTAACCCGCCGGTGCCGTTCGGGATTTTCGTGAAGTCGTTGAGTCCCAGCCGCTTCTGTTCAGTGGTAAAGGCGCAGTGGTCCGTTGCCACGACCTGCAGCGAGCCCGCTGCGAGCCCAGCCCAGAGGCTGTCCTGATGGCTTTTATCGCGGAATGGCGGCGACATCACCCGCCGAGCCGCCTCGTCCCAGTCGGCTCTCTTGTACTCGGACTCGTCAAGCAGCAGGTGCTGGATGAGCGGCTCGCCATAGACGCGCATTCCCTTCTGGCGAGCGCGGCGGATCGCTTCGTGCGCCTGTTCACAGGAGACATGCACGATATAGACCGGCACGCCTGCGGCATCGGCGATCATGATGGCGCGGTTGGTGGCCTCGCCCTCGACCTCCGGCGGGCGGGAATAGGCATGAGCCTCCGGACCCGTGAGGCCTTCCTGCATATATTTCTGCTGCAGCGAGGCGACGATGTCGCCGTTTTCCGCATGCACGAGCGGGAGGGCGCCCAGGGCGGCGCAGCGCTGGAAGGAGGCGAACATCTCGTCGTCGTTCACCATCAGCGCGCCCTTATAGGCCATGAAATGCTTGAAGGTGTTGACACCGCGCTCGACCACCTTCGCCATGTCCTCGAAGATCTGCTCTGACCAGCCGGTCACGCACATATGCAGCGAGTAGTCGGACGAAGCCTGGCGCGCTGCCCTCTCCTGCCATTGATCGAAGGCGGCAAGCATTCCCGCCGGCCCGGGAATGACGAAATCCACAACCATCGTGGTGCCGCCGGAGAGAGCCGCGAAAGTGCCGGACTCCCAGGTCTCGGCAGTGGTCGTGCCCATAAAGGGCATTTCAAGATGCGTGTGAGGATCGATGCCGCCGGGAATGATATAGGCACCCTCGGCGTCTACAATCTTGTCGCCCTGCAGATCCCTGCCGATCTGGGCGATCTTTTCGCCTTCGATCAGGATATCGGCTTCATAGCTGCGATCGGCGGCGACGATCGTTCCACCCTTGATAACTGTTGTCATGGAGACTCCTCCTTTCACCTTCCCACCGTCCGGCGGGATATTTCGTTTTCAGGTTCCGATCACTGCGGCGGCGGCACAGCCCCTTTGCGCTCGACGATCAGGCGATAGGCGTCGGGCTCGCGATGGCGGGCGAAATCGAAGATGGTCTCCCGGTAGCGCTTGCCCATGTCGAGATCGCAGCGTGCGGTGATGATCTCGTCCTCGATCGTGCAGGCCATAGCGACGATCTCGCCGGAGGGCGCAACGATCACGCTCTGCCCCACCATTTTGGAGCCCTCCTCGGTGCCGCATTTGGCGGTGCCGATCACCCAGGTCGAATTCTGGTAGGCGCCCGCCTGCATGGAGAGATGATTGTGAAACTGGGTGAGTGAATCGATGTCGTCGTGACCGGTATGGTCATACGGCGTGTTGTAGCCCAGCATGACCATCTCCACTCCCTGCAAGCCCATGACCCGGTAGGTCTCCGGCCAGCGGCGGTCGTTGCAAATGCACATGCCCATTACGCCGTCGAAGGCGCGCCAGACACCGAAGCCGAGATCGCCGGGCTCGAAATAGCGTTTCTCGAGATGCTGGTGTTTCCTGCCGGGCTGCGGCTCTTTGTGCCCGGGCAGGTGCACCTTGCGGTACTTGCCGACGATCCGGCCGCTGCGGTCCACAAGGATAGAGGTGTTGAAGCGCCGCTTCCTGCCGCCCTCCTCCGCCAGCTCGGCATAACCGAGATAGAAGCCGATCTCCAAGCGCTTCGCCTCATCGAAGAGCGGCTGGGTTTCGGGCCCTGGCATCTCCTTCTCGTAGAAGCTGTCGAGCTCAGCTTCGTCCTCGATCACCCAGCGGGGAAAGAAGGTGGTGAGCGCGAGTTCGGTAAAGACGACAAGGTCGGAACCGCGGGCCTTCGCCTCGCGCATGAGCGCGATCAGGCGCCGGACCGTATCCTTGCGCGTTTCGGACCGGCTGATGGGCCCCATCTGCGCGGCGGCTGCATTGACGATGCGTGTCATCTCGTCCTCCTCGATAAACCGGGTCTTCTCAACCCCGTTTGCCGCCCCTTGCCCATTGAAACGGTATTTTCGCCTGCAGGGAAGCGGTAGATTTCGGTGTGGTCGGCGCCCCGGTCAGACTAGACCGAGGCCGCCGACCACAGGGCAGCCGCCTGCTCGGCCCCTGAGGCGGGCCTGCCCAACCGACGCGCGAGGTCCGCCGCGGTTCGCACGTCTTTGCCATGAGCGCCATCGAGACTCCCGAGCCCAGTCTTCCGGAAACACGAGCGGCATGAGCAGTCTGGCCATGCCCCCGCGCCCGCGCTCCTCCGGCCTGGGTTCGTTCGATCACTTCTTCAGCTCCATGGCTCGATCCGATCGCATGACCGCCGGCAAGGGTTCGAAGAAGCGGTTGACGAGCCGCTCCACCTCCAGGCCGATCCCAAGCAGCCTCTCGTCCTGGCCATGGCGTGCCGAGATCATGATGCTCGTCGGCAAGCCGGCGGCGTCGCGTCCGCTCGGCAATGCAAGGCAGCATTCCCGCAGGAGGTTGCCCATCGTGGTGTTTCGCAGGGCGCGCAGATTGACATCATGGAAGAGCTTTTCGTCTACCTCCAGGGGCGCGACCTCCGGGGCGGTGATCGCAGTGGTGGGCAGAGCGAGGAAGGCGTCTCCCACATCCCGCTGCAATTCCGCAATTGCGGCTTCTCTCCCGCTCTGGATACACAGCAGGTCATGGGCCGACATGGACTTGCCCTGCATGATGCGGTGGACCACGCGTCGGTCGACCGCCCTACCCTGCTCGCTTTCGACGATATCGCGGAATTCGCAATAGGCTTCGGCGCTGGTAAGCGTCCCGTGTGCGGCCGTCATCTCCACCAGCCTGTCGAGCGCGGCTAGTTTTCTACGCTCGACTTTCGCGCCAGCGCGCTCAAACTCCTCGAGAACGCGCTCGAAATTGTCCAGTACCGCCGACTCGCATTCCGCCAGCACCACATTTGTAGGGGCGACGAATTGCACTCCGGCGAGTTCCTGCCTCCGCACGCCGGTGCTGACGGCGCCGCGCAGGAGCATATCGAGATGGACGCAGTCGGCGACGGTGCGGGCGAGAGGCCCGATCGTATCGAGCGTGCGTGAGAGCGCAAGCATGCCTGTCTTGTCGATGCGGCCCTCGCTCGTTTTGAAGCCGGTCACCCCATTGAAGGCTGCCGGAAGCCGCACGGAGCCTCCTGTATCCGAGCCTACCGCACAAGGGACGAGCCGCGCGGCGACCGCAGTGCCGGCACCGGACGAGGAACCGCCGGGTGCGCGATGAGTGCTGCGATCGTTCGGGTTTACCGGCGTTCCGAAATGCGGGTTGAGGCCGAGCCCGGAATAGGCGAATTCGGTCAGGTTGAGCTTGCCTATGGAGACCATGCCGGCGCGTGCTGCGTTCGCGACGCATGTATGGTCGGCTGTTTTAGGCGGCGTCTCCTTGAAGAGAAGAGAGCCTCCGGTTGTTGGCGCACCTGCGACGTCGATCAAGTCCTTCCAGGCGATAGGCACGCCATCAAGTGCTGAAAGCGGGCGACCTTCGCGGTAACGGACGCGGGCGTCCTCGGCCTCCCTGCGCGCTCGTTCGGCGGTGACCGTGATGAAGGTGTTGTCCCCCCGTGCCCTCTCGATCCTCTCTAGAAGGCATTCCGTCACGACGACCGGGTCTGCCTCCCCGTTACGAAAGGCCAGGCCGATCTCCGTGGCCGAGCGGCTTGCGATTTCCTCGATTTGTGCCAAAGCTTTGCTCCTGCTCGATTTTGACAAGCGCCGGCCGAACCCAGTCTAATCTTCGTCTCAGCGGCAACGCCTCGAAGCTTTTCCGCTCGCCCGGAAGGACTGCGAAGACAAAATCCACCCCTCCGGTAAACGGGTAATCCCCATGCCGTTTTGCGTCTCGACCGGGCCTCACGGCGTCTTCAGGCAAATCATCAACCCTCCGACGTGCAGTGCACCGTCGGCCCGTTCTGCCGGTTCGGCCGATCATTTCGGTTGGCTAGCTGCTCCTGCCGTGGCTCCTCCCTTTCGCCCTGCCCGCCGATCAGTGTCCCGATCCTGCATAGGGGTCTTTCGTCCCCTCGGTATCGGCCTTGGACAGGACATGCACATGCTCCGGTTTCCAGCGGGCGACCACCGGGACGCCGTGATCCACCGGTTCCGCGAAAAATTCATGGTCGGGCATGTTTGCGACGAAGGTCTCGCCACCGTCGAGCACTATGCTGACCTTCACGAAGCTGCCCTGGTATTCCGTGGAATCGACCACACCCGTTACCGCGTCAGCCTGCTGCGCGCCCTTGCCGTTTTGCGGCTTGCTGATGCTGATGCGGTCGCGGCGCATGGATATCGATACGGGTTCGCCCAGCTTCGGCGCAGCACCCGTAAGAGGCGCATTGAAGATCTCGCCCTTTTCGCTTTTCAGCACCATGCCGGTGGGCGAGATGCTCTCCACCCTCCCCGTCAACACGTTTTGGCCGCCCATGAAGCGCGCCACATAGGGCGTCGCGGGCCGGTTGTAGATTTCGTTGGCGCTCGCTGCCTGCTCTATGCGGCCCGTATCCATCACAACCACCATGTCGGCGAGCGCGATCGCCTCAGGCTGGGTATGGGTTACATGCACGAAGGTAATGCCGAGTTCGTCTTGCAAGTTCTTCAGTTCCCCGCGCATGCGCAAGCGCAGGAACTCGTCCAGCGCGGAGAGCGGCTCGTCCAGGAGCAGCACCTTCGGATTGGTGATGAGGGAGCGAGCAAGCGCGACGCGTTGCTGTTGGCCGCCGGAAAGCTGCGCCGGCATCCGATTGGCCAGATGCGAGAGCTGCACGCGCTCCAGCATCTCGCGGGCGCGCGTCCGGCGCTCCTCCTTCCCCACGCCGCGCATCTTCAGATAGAAGGCGACATTGTCGAGCACGGATAGATGCGGGAACAGCGCGTAGCTCTGAAACATCATCGCCGTGCCGCGCTCCACCGGCGTCTTTCCGACCACCATATCGTCGCCGATATAGATCTCGCCGGTGGTGGGGGTCTCATGGCCTGCGATCATCCGCAGAATGGTCGTCTTGCCGCAGCCGGAGGGGCCGAGAAGGCAGCAATAGGACCCGTGCGGGATCGTGAGATTGATATCCTTGACCGCATCCATGTCGCCAAAGGATTTCGTCAGGTTGACCAGGCGGATCTCGCCGGCTCCCTTTGTATGGACGGAATGGGCAGGTGAGATGGAGGTGGGCGCGTAATTCATGATGATCCGGAACGCCTGCGTTGAATGAGGAGGATCGACCCGAGTGCGAGCGCGATCACGATGAAGGACACGATGGTGGTCACCGTGCCCAGCGCATAGAGTGCTGGTGACGTGACATTGGTCGTCATCGTCCAGATTTCGAGCGGCAGCGTGTTCAATGTGCCGACGGTGAGCCAGCTTCGCGGGAACTCGTCATAGGACAGCGTGAAGCCGAACAGCGCAACGGCGATGATCCCCGGGAAGACGATGGGCAGCACCACGTCTTTGACCGTCTGCCAGCGTGTGGCGCCAAGATCGTAGGAAGCTTCCTCGTAAGAGGGGCTGAGCCGACCGAGCACGGCAAACATGATGAGCAGGCCGAAGGGCAGCGTCCACGACAGATGCGCGCCGAGCGCTGTCGTGTACCAGTTCGCCGAAAGCCCGAGGAAGCGTGCGGTCACCAGGATCCCGATGGACAATACGAGACCGGGAATGATGAGGCTTGCGATCGCCATGTAGAAGACGAGCGTTGCGCCTCGGAAACGGTGGCGGAATGCGAAACCGGCCGTCACCGCGATGACCACAGTGAGAAGCATGGTGATCAGCGCCAGCGGCAAGGAACGCCGGAATGCGCCGGGCACGTCACCCACGCGCCGCGGATTGAAGAGCTCGTCGAACCACATCAGCGATGGGTCGCGCAGCGGGAAGTTGAGCGCGGCCGAAGGGCCTTGGAACGACAGGATCAGCACGCTGATCATCGGACCGTAAAGGAAGATGACGAAAAGCGTGAAAAGCGTGGCCAGGACGTAGAAGGTCCAGGGTCTCTTTCCGTAGGAAGGGAGGGCCATGGCGGCTTACCTCACGAGTTCCTTACGCACATCGACGAGCCGGAAGATGGCCACGGCGATGAGCAGGACGACAATGAGAAGGATAACGGCATTGGCGGCGGCCCGCGGGTAGTTCAGAAACTGCAGGTCGTTGAACATGCCGGACGTCACGGAGCCCGACAGACCTCCGCTCATCACGGTCACAACCGAGAAGTCTCCCATCACCAGCGTGACCACGAACAGCGAGCCGAGCGCGATGCCGGTCTTGCTCAGGGGCAATACCACGTTCCACACCACGCCCCAGCGCGAGGCGCCCCCGTCAACCGCGGCCTCGAGCAGCGATTTGTCGATGCGCGCCATGGAATTGAAAATCGGCACGATCATGAACAGCGTGTAGAGGTGCACATAGGCCACAATCACCGAGAAGTCGGAATAGAGCAGCCAATCCAACGGCTGGGCGGTGACACCCATTCCCTGCAGCGCCTGATTGATCAGCCCCTCGCGGCCGAGCACCGGACGCCAGGATATCATTCGGATGATGTTGGACGTCCAGAACGGCACGGTGCAGATGAGAAACAGCGCGATCGCCGTCATCAGGTTGCGCACATGGAAGACGAGGAAATAGGAAATCCAGAAGCCGAGCACGAAGGTGATGGCGAGCACGATGATCGTGAACTTGAATGTCGAGAGGTAAAGCGACCAGTTCGTCGGATTGGTCAGGATGTCGACATAGTTCTTGAAGGTGAAGTCCGGTACCAGCCCGACGAGCATCTGGTAGCGGAAGAAGCTCACCACGACCACCAGGGCCACCGGAATTGCGAAAAAGAGCAGGAGAACGAGCGTGAGCGGCGCTACCTGCAGGTAGGGCGCCCACGCTTTCCTGCCGGAGCTGTCCGCGGTCATCTTCATCCGGGATGCCGGGAGGGTGGCCGCAGACACCCTCCCCTCCTTCAAAGCGGGCGCGCTCATGCTGCGCTGAACTCGTTCCACTTGGCGTAAAGGAACTCGGCCTCGTCCATGAGGTTGTTCCAGACCGCCACCTTCGAGAAACGCTCCTCATACGAACCGCCGTCGCGCACATCGCCGGCGGAGTTCGTCTTCTCGCCGGTCGGGCTGGTGATGTCGGCGGTGGCGGGCTTGCCCTCGTAGAAGAAGCCCCGTTCGTTCTCGTCGAGGTTCTCCATGGCTGTCTTGGGATTGGAGCTGTAATAACCCTGCTTCGCGATGAAGCCGCCGACCCAGCCGCTATTATACCAGGTGAGATATTCGTAAGCGGCGTCGCGCTTGGCTCCTTCCAGATGGCGCATGAGGGCGAGCCCGTTGCCCCAGCCGCGATAGCCTTCCTTGAGTGGTTGGTAGACGCATTTGATCCCCTGCGTCTGCACGGCTGTGACGGCGGGTGACCACATGGACTGGATAACCACCTCGCCCGAAGCCATGAGGTTCACGGATTCGTCGAACGTGTTCCATAGTGCCCGCCAATGGCCGGCCCTCTTCAGCTCGATCAGCTTGGCGATGGTGGCCTGGATCTCGTCCTGGGTCGGGTTCCCCTTATCGCCATAGGTGAGCTCGCCCATGGCTTCCAACGCCATCATGGCGTCCATGATCCCGTTGGTGGGAATGTTTTGGATCGCCGCCTTGCCCTTGAAGTCCGGAGACAAGAGGTCGGCCCAGGTCGTGACTTCGCGTCCGACAAGATCGGGCCTGATCCCAAGCGTGTCCGCATTGTAGACGCCGGGCACGAAAGTGGCGATCTCGGTCGGCGCGGAGGCGAAGCTCGTAGCGTCTGCGGATTCCAGATACATGAACTCGATCGGCGCATCGCCTTGCCGGGAGACTTCCTTGCCGGCGAACTTGCCCTCGGTGTAGAGCGGCGTCAGCTCGCCCCAGTTCTTTATCTTCGCGATCTCGATGCCCTGCAGCGCGCCTTGGGGCACCGCCACCTTGCTCTGCCAGATTTCCATGTCGGCAATATCGATCGACTGCGGGTCGTTGACGATGCGATTGATCAGACCCGGATGATCGGTGACCGACATGTTCACCGTAAAGCCGAGATCCTCCGACGCCTTGCGGCCGATATCGGCCAGCGTCGAATAGGACATGCCGGTATGGGTAAGAACGATATCCTTGATGTTCTGCGCCCAGACCGTTGGAAATCCGGTTATGAGCGTCGAGCCGGCGACTGCTGCGCCGCCCTTTAGCACCGAGCGGCGGGTGACGCCGGTACCTGCTTTCGAGTTCCTCTTACGCGCTGACCTTTTCATGACAGTCTCCCATTGTTTCAAAGCCCTTTCGGGCGAGTTCACCAGCTGTGCAGACGATGGTTCCCCTTTTTGTTATGGCCATCGCCGGCAGGCCGATTGAGCAGCCGGTTCACATGAGCATTCCTCCGGAAGGCGGAGAGGTAGAGGCGGAATGTGCAGCAAGGACGTTCATATCGCTGCCCCCTGCCCCGCGTTTCTCATGCGGGAACGCAGGTGCCGAGTAGCCTCGGCGTCGAGCGCCCACCCGTAGCCGTCCTCCGTTTCCCGGAGAACGACGCCATAGTCATCGCGGGCGTGGTAGGACGAGATAAAGCCGTCGAGGACGTCGTCCAGCACATGTTCGGGATCGCGGTCCAATGGGTCGCCATAGCCACCTCCGGCAGGCGAATAGTAGGACACCACGTCGCCAACCTCCATACGGATTCCGGAAAATTTTGACGGCTCGTAACGCACCCTGCCGGTGTGGATGTTGCGGATTTCCACCTTGCCGCCGGCGCCCGGTTTGCCGCCGAAAATGCCCCAAGGCACGTCGTCGTGGCGGTCGGACTCGTGCGTCATGAAGCCGGGGGTGAGATAGCGCTGGGATTTCACCACGCCCGCGCCGCCACGGAACTTTCCCGCGCCTGGAGGAACGTCGTCTCGCACCTCGTATCGATCGCAGATGAGCGGCAGATGCATGCCGAGATCCTCGAGCGGGTTGTTGCGCGTGTTGCGCATCAGCTCCTCGATCGTATCCGGCCCATCGGAGAAAGGCCGACCGCCCATGGCCGCCTCGTTGACCTCCAGGAACACCCAATAGTCGCCATTCTCGCGCACGCCGGAATAGGAGGCAAAGGAGAGCACAGCCGCGTTACCGGCCGTGCATTTGTCCGGCAGGACCGGTGCGAGCGCCTTTATGATCAGGTCCACCACCCGCTGGATCTGGCTGAAGCGCGCCTCTGCAGAAGCGGGCGCAACGGGGTTGAAGATGGAGCCGAGGGGCGCCGTGACCTTCACCGGGCGAAACGAACCTTCGTTCTGAGGGATATATTCGGAATGGGTGTAGGTATCGAGAAGGAGCGCGCGGAAGGCGAAATAACAGGCGACCTTGGTGGACCCGTCAAAGGGTACGTTGAAGGCGGTAGGCACCTGCGGTGAAGAGCCGGTCAGGTCTACTTCCACCTCGTCGCCGCGCACCCGCACGGTGACCTTCACCGGCAGGTGGACGCCGCGGGAGCGGCCGTCATCATCGAGAAAACCTTCAGCCACGTAATCGCCGTCCGGAATCCTGGCGATCTCGCTGCGCAGCATCCGCTCCGTATAGTCCATGAGCTGGCGCGTCGCCTGGATGACCGTTTCCTTGCCATAGGTGGCCATCAGCTCCTGAAAGCGCTGTACGCCGAGTTCTGCCGAGGCGATCTGCGCTTCAAGGTCGCCCATCACCAAGCCGGGTACGCGCGTGTTGTCGCGGATATATCTCCAGAGCGCCTCGTTGCGCCTGCCCTCTTCGTAGAGCTTGATGCCATTGAAGAGCATGCCCTCGGCGAAAACGTCCGGAATGTCGATCACGAGGCCGGGCGTTGCCGCCCCGATATCCACGTGATGCGCCGTGTTGGCGGAGAAGCCTATGAGATCGCCTTCGAAGAAGACGGGCATCACGATGGCCATGTCGGGCGAGTGGCTGGCACCGTAATAGGGATGGTTGTGGATGACGCAGTCGCCCGGCTTCCAGGCATCGAGAGGAACGGATTTCCCGATGCCGCGCAGATAACCGGGCAGCGAACCGATATGCATGGGTGTGGAATCACTCTCGCAGAGCGTATTGAAGTCCCGGTCGAACAGGCCTGCCCCCAGATCCTGGCTCTCGCGGATAATGGAGGAATAGCTCATCCGGTAGAGCACATTCCCCATTTGCTCGGCGATGGAATGGAGCGCGCCGCCGATGACCTGGAGTGTGATCGGATCGACTTCCCTCGTCATGCTTCCGCTCCATGGCGGCCGATCAGAATATCGCCGAAGCGCATCACCTCGGCCACGTAATGCGGTGGGATGAGCGTGGTGGAATTGTGCTGGATGACGATTGCGGGACCGAAAATGCGGTCGCCCGCGAAAAGGCGGTCGCGATGGTAGCGGGGCGTGTCGAGTGATCGCCCGTCGTCAAAGACGGTTCTGCGTGTGTAAAGGACGGCGCCCGGCGGGTTTTCCCTGTCCCCGCGTTCCAATTCCGGCAGGCGTAGCGTGTCCACCGCTGCGCTCGCTACAAGCCTGAGCGTGACTAGCTCCGCAGGCTGATCGCGAAACGCGTGGCCGTAGACCTTCTTGTGCTCGTGATAGAAGCTGTCGATGAGCTCAGAGACATTTTCCCGCGTCAGCGGGCCATCGGGCATTTTCGCCCTCAGTTCGAAGCCCTGGCCGACATAGCGGCACTCGGCCACACGGTGAAAACGGCGCGCATTCTGCGGCACGCCATCCGAATCGAACTGCCGGTTCGCCTCGGCAATCAACCTCTCCAAAGCGCCATTGATGCTTCTGTATTCGGCATCCGATGCCGTGTTGAGCACAAACAACAGGGAATGGGTGGATTCGTATCGCAGATCCGTCACCAACAGACCGCTCGCTGCCGTGATCCCGGGTTGGACGGGTGAGATGACGTCCTTGGCGTGGATTGCCTCCGCAAGCGAGACCGCGTGCAACGGGCCGGCCCCGCCAAACCCCATCAGGCTGAAATTGCGCGGATCGATGCCTTTGGCGACGGAGTTCGCGTTGATCGCGAGCGCCATGTTGTTGTTGACGATCTTGAGGATGCCGAGCGCAGCCTCCTCGACCGACAGGCCAAGCCGGTCGGCGATGTGGGTCTTGATCGCTTTCCTGGACAGGGATGCGTCGATCTCGATATCGCCACCCAGGAATTGCTCCGGATCGAGCCGGCCAAGCACCACCTGAGCGTCCGTAACGGTAGGTTCCGTGCCGCCCATCCCGTAGCAGGCAGGGCCAGGAACGGCTCCCGCCGAGCGCGGACCGACCCGAAACGCGCCGCCCCGGTCGACATAGGCGATCGAGCCGCCGCCCGCGCCGATGGCGTCGATGTCAATCATCGGCACGAGCACCGGCAGCAGGCCAACTTCGGTGTCGCGCGGATTTTTAATGCGCAGCTCGCCGCCTTGGATGACACTTATATCAGCCGAGGTACCGCCGATATCGATGGTGATGATGTTTTCCTTGCCGCAATTCTCGCCCGTCCAGCGGCCGCCCATGACCCCGCCCGCAGGGCCGGAGAGCAGTAGCCCGATCGGCAACTCGCTCGATTTCTCAACGGTCGAAATGCCACCGTTCGACTGCATGATGCGGATGTGCGCGCCCAGGCCAATCTCGCGCAATCGCCCTTCCAACTTCCTGAGATAGGCAGAGGTTTGTGGCCCGATATAAGCGTTCATTGCCGTGGAGGAGAAGCGCTCGTATTCGCGGATCGTGTTGACCACCTCGCTTGAGCAGCAGACGAAGGCATCCGGCAAGACGGAGCAGACGATCTCCTTGGCGCGCAATTCGTGCTCATTGTTGAGAAATGAGAAGAGGAAGCCGATGATGATGGCATCCATGCCGCGCTTGGCGAAGAGTTCGGCTGCCTGTTTTACCTCGTCCTCGGAAAGAGGCACCGCCACCTCGCCGGTGGGCGGCATGATGCGCTCTGTCACCGGCAGGCGGTCGCGCCGGCGTATGAGAGGTTTGGACTGCCAGGGCACGTCGAATTGCAGCGAAAAATTGTGCGGACGTTTATGCCGGGCCATGTGTAGGATATCGCGGAAGCCGCGCGTGGTGATCATGCCCACCCTCGCGCCGGTGCGCTCGATCACCATGTTGGTGGCGACCGTCGTGCCGTGATAGACGGCGTCGATATCCTCCGGTCGGGCGCCGGCGAGTTGGCACACCTTGAGAATGCCCTGCACTACGCCTGCGGACTGATCTTTCGGCGTGCTGGGGACCTTGGTGACGACGACGTCCGGACCGGTACCTGGGCGCACGCGCTCAAGAATGATGTCTGTGAAGGTTCCGCCGACGTCTACACCAACTCTGATCATGCTCACCCCTCAGCAGTCGGTTTAAGGCCTATGCGAGGAGGGCACTTCGTTGGTCAGGATCTCGCGCGTTCTGTCGCGGAGAAAAACGGGGAACAATATGTCCGATCGGCTCCCGCTGACGGGAGCAACCACCCATTAACATGTTCACCTCACGTCCCCTGAGGGGCTCTTTTGTCAATTTAATGAAATGCTAGACGCAGCGCCGGGCCTTGTGAAATAATCATTTCGAGACGATTGATATAACATCCGTTATCAAATGCGCTACGACTTGCGGCATCTGTCGACCTTCGTAGCCGTGGCTGAAGAGCTTAACTTCCACCGGGCGGCGGAACGGCTCTCCATGGCCCAGCCAGCCGTTAGCCGCATCGTCCATGAGCTGGAAGAAAGGCTGGGCGTTCAGCTTCTCGAACGCACTACGCGCAAGGTGCTCCTCACCGAGGCGGGCCGTTACATGCTCGAGGAAGCGCAGGAGATCCTCGCCCGGATCGACATTGCCGACGGCACGGCGCGGCTGCTTGCCTCCGGCACCAAGGCCATTCTTCGGATTGGATACACGACCATAACCGGCCACTCGCTGGTGCCGGCGATCACGCGAGAGTTCCGGGCCGCCAATCCTGAGGTGCGCCTGGAACTCACCTATCTTACCTCGCCGGTCCAGCGCGACCGCATCCTGCAGAGCCATATCGATCTGGGCTTCATCGAGGGCTCCTTTCAGAGCTCGGAAATCGAATCCCGCCCCGTGGCCCGCCATCGGCTGATGGTCCTTCTTCCCCCCAACCATCCGCTTGCGGCAAAGGAATCGCTCACCGTCCAAGAGATAGCGAAAGAGAAGCTGGTGTTGGGGACGAGTGCGGAGTGGCCCACCTTTCGGCGCATCCTGGTCGATGTTTTTCAGAAGGAAGGCCAGGTTCTCTCCGTACACCAGGAGGCCTCGAGCCTTACCGGGATCCTCGGGCTCGTTACCTGCGGCGTCGGGCTCACCGTCTTCTGCGGAATGCCCAGCTTTTGCGGTGAGCAGGCCATGGTGCCCCGCCCTCTTCTCACTGCCACGCCGACTTTCGTGGAGACTCACCTCGCCTGGCGCCGCGCAAAGCTCAACGCGGCAATGCGGCGTTTCATCGAGACTGCCGAAGAGGTCGGGGCGCGGTTGCCCAAGGTCTGACCACGACAGCCCTCCCCTCAAGAACCAATTGACGCCAGCGCATCTTTGCGTCGTGATAAGCCGCAAGCGGCGCGCCGACCACGGCCCCTGTCGACCAACCGCCCAAGCACTTTGTCCCGTCCAGCTATGGAGGCGCATGTGGAAAATTGGGCAAATCGAAAGACGTTGATCCTGGGACGTAGCGAGATGGTCGGCCTGCTGACGCCGGCTGAATACAATGATTGCGTGGAGCAAGCCTATCGCATGCATGGCGAAGGCCGCTACTATATGGACCCGAAGGGCCATATCGTGCTCGACCGCTTTCCCGGCGAGTGGGAGGCCATGCCTTCCTATATCGAGGAGCCTCATGCGGCCGCCTGCAAATGGGTTTCCATTCGCGAATGGAACCGGCAGCGCTTCAATCTGCCGACGGTCTTCTCCATCCTGATCTATACCGAACCGGAAACGGGCTTCCCGCTCGCGATCGTCGATGGCAGCTATCATACAGTGATGCGCACAGGGGCGGCGGCGGCCGTTTCTGCCAAATGGTTGGCGCGAAAGGATTCGCGCAGGCTTGCCATCGTCGGCGCAGGCAATATGGCCGAAGGGGCTCTAGCCACCTGCAACGAAGTTTTTCGCTGGGACGAGGTGCGGGTCTGGAGCCGCTCGCAAGCCACGCTCGATGGTTTCGTGCAGGAGCAGCAGCCGAAATATTCCAGTTTCGAGATCAGTCCTTCAACCGATCTGGAGGAAGTCATTCGCGGTGCCGATGTCGTCGTGACGGTGACGCCGGCGCGCGCGCCGATCGTGAAGGCCGAGTGGATCTCTCCGGGAACCCATATTGCCGCTGTCGGTGCGGACAAGAAGGGCGATCAGGAGCTCGAAGGCACTTTGCTCACGAGAGCGCGTATCTTCGTCGATGATATTCGCCAGTGCCGAACGGATGGTGAGATCAACGTCCCCCTATCTGAGGGGCTTATTTCGGAGGACCGGATCGCTGGCGAGATCGGCGGGGTGATCACGGGCAAGAAGCCAGGCCGCACCTCAGACGACGAGATTACGATCTTCGATTCCACCGGCATCGCCTTGCAGGATTCAGCCACGGTCCCGCTCGAATACAAGCGCGCCATGGAGAAAGGCGTCGGCATCGAGAAGAAGATGATTTCGACCTGAGGGGACCCCGTCATGGCGGAGACAGACATTTATGCCCGACAGACCTTCGGCCAGAAACTGGGTCTTGGCCGGTCCCCTGCCCTCCTGGTCGTGGATTTCGTGAACGGATTCAACGATCCCGAGATCCTTGGCGGCGGCAATATAGGGGCCGCGATCGAAGCAACCGTGCCGTTGCTTTCCTTCTTTCGCGCAAAGCGACTGCCGGTGATTTTCACCCGAATCGTTTATGCGGAGGATGGATCGGATACGGGGCTCTGGTGCGAGAAGGTGCCGCGCCTTCGTGACCTTACTGAGCACGCCCGCGCGAGTCAGGTGGTGGAGGCGCTTTCGCCTCAAAGGGGTGAGTTGATCGTGCGGAAGACACAGGCTTCCGCCTTCTTCGGCACGACGCTTGCTTCCCTGCTGGCTTTTCGTGGAACCGACACGCTGGTGGTTACCGGGTGCACGACGAGCGGCTGTGTGCGGGCGAGCGTGATCGATGCCATGAGCAATAATATCCGCACCGTTGTCGCCTCCGATTGTGTCGGCGATCGGGCGATCGAGCCGCACAGAGCGAACCTCTTCGACATTGGACAGAAATATGCGGACCTCCTGGAAGCGCGCGAGATCATGAAGGCGATCGAGGCCTAGGCGACCTCGAGTGGGGCGGGGGCATGGTGCTAGACCGCGAGTTGGCTACGGATTATCTGCGCCGCCGAATAGGAGGCCTAGAACGGCCGGAAGGACCGGACTACCGGCTTCGTGGTCGCAGATGATGAGATGTGCCCTGCCCTCAATCTCGGTCGTCGACGGATGTGGGCGGCTCCGGCTGGCGGTGCAAGACGCCGATTTTACTGCGGTAAAATGTTGGACTTCATCAATAAAAACAGCGCTGTAGGCGAACTCCCGGCAAGCTCGGACAATTCTCCACGCTAGCCGGGATGGGCGTTGGGACCAGGGCGTTAACTTCTCATTAACTTTAAAAATCTTGCCCTTACGTCCGAATCGGGATCTTAATGGCGCTTGTTGACTGATTTGCTCGCAAAAAGCGCCAATTCCGGGCTCTGCCAAGATGAACCTAATGCACCGGCTACCAACATTCGAGTTCTCTGAGACCATACTCGAACAGGGGGCGGAGATTTCCCGCAGGCTCGATCAGCTGCGCGTGGAGAAATTTCCGCCAAACGCCAAGAAAACGCTCCGTTCCTTCTCAATGGCGGAAGTGGCTCATTATCTAGGCGTATCTCAGAACAACCTTAAACGGCTGCATCTTGAGGGGAAAGGGCCGATACCGGAGCAGGGCCCTTCCGGGCGGCGCTCCTACACCGCCGAACAGATGTTGGAACTTCGGCACTTCCTCGACCGTCACGGCAGAACCGAGGTCAAGAAGTATGTCCCACACCGAAAGGAGGGCGACAAGCTCCAAGCGATAGCCGTCGTCAACTTCAAGGGGGGGAGCGGGAAGACCACGACCGCCGCGCATTTGGCGCAGCATCTTGCTCTGACCGGCCATCGGGTTCTGGCGATTGATCTGGATCCTCAAGCGTCGCTTTCGGCGCTGCATGGCTTCCAGCCGGAGCTGGACAGGAACCTCTCCCTTTATGACGCGATCCGGTATGATGCGGAACGAAAGCCGATTGCCGATGTCATACTGCCCACGAACTTTCCGGGGCTGGACATAATCCCGGCCAATCTCGAGCTTCAGGAATACGAATACGACACTCCGCTTGCGCTTCAGGACCGCTCGTCCAATGAAGGCAAGCAGTTCTTCCTGCGGCTCGCCAGGGCGCTGACCGAGGTGGACAGCCGGTATGATGTCGTCGTCATCGATTGCCCGCCACAGCTCGGCTATCTCACACTAACGGCGATGTCGGCGGCGACCTCGGTACTGATTACGGTTCATCCGCAGATGCTCGACCTCATGTCCATGAGTCAGTTCCTGCTGATGCTTGGCGGCATTCTGAAATCGATCGAAGGGGCGGGCGCTGAAATCAAGCTGGATTGGCTGCGGTATCTGATCACCCGATACGAGCCGACAGATATTCCCCAGGCTCAGATGGTCGGCTTCATGCAGTCGATGCTTGCGGGCCAGATCCTCGAGAATCCGATGCTGAAATCCACGGCGATATCCGATGCCGCTTTGACGAAGCAGACTCTTTACGAGGTCGAGCGTTCTGGTTTCACCCGGTCAACCTACGACCGGGCGCTGGAAGCGCTCGATGCCGTGAATTCCGAAATCACTGCGCTCATCCATCGAGCATGGGGCAGGTTATGAGCGTTTCCGCTTTTACTGCCGTAAAAACCGGCAATTTGTCGCGTAGAATCAAAGAATTGGAATTTAGGGGGCGCTGAAGATGGCGCGCAAGGACGTGTTCGGCAGCATCATGACGAATGCTGCCCCAAAGACCGAGGCGAGAGACATTGCCGGCTATGCTGTTCGCGGTGCTTCGCGTTCGATCATGCAGTCCTTTGAAGAATTGTCCAAGGGCTCGATCGTCGAGCTCGATCCCGATTTGATCGACGGCTCGTTCGTGACCGATCGGCTGGACGACACGGACGAGGAATATCAGGAGCTGCTGTCTGCCATCCGCGAGCGGGGTCAGGACACTCCGATCCTGGTTCGGCCGCATCCGGCGGCGCCTGGGCGATATCAGACGGTCTTTGGCCATCGGCGCCTGAAGGTCGCGCGGCATCTCGGCCGAGCGGTCCGCGCCGTGGTCAAGACCCTCGACGATCGCGACCACATCATCGCTCAGGGCCAGGAGAATGCGGCTCGGGCCAATCTGTCGTTCATCGAGAAAACGCTGTTTGCCGATCGCATTCTGGGGCAGGGGCATAGCAACGATACGGTCAAGGCTGCCTTGGCTCTCGACGACACTACGCTTTCCAAAATGCGTTCGGTTACAGCGAATGTCCCTGCATCGATCATTCAGGCCATTGGTCCCGCGAAGGGAACGGGCCGCGATCGGTGGTGGCAGCTTTCGAAGTTGATGCAGAAACCCGGGAGCAGCGAGCGGGCGAGCCAATTGTCGGCGGCGGAGAGCTTCCTGGCCGCAGACAGCGACGCACGCTTCAATCTGCTCTTCGACGAGTTGAGCCGCTTGGACAAGCCAGCGCGGAAGAAGACTGAATCCAAGACGCGCAGCTGGGCGCCCAGCGACAAATCGGTGACCGCACAGATGACGGACACCGGGCGATCTTTCACCTTGGTCCTGAAATCCAAGAAAGCATCCCGTTTCGGTAGCTTCCTTTCTGAAAACCTGGAGAAGCTTTTCCAGGATTTCCAGGAACAGGAAAACGCAACCAAAGGAGACTGAACCGCAAAAGAAAAAGGCCCCCGAACGTCACCGTCGCGGAAGCCCTTCTCAAGTCTCTAGCAAAGCTGAGAATCGCAAATCCGCGAATCGCTGTCAAGAGTCATGGCGTCGTTTCGGCGTGCAGGTTTCTTTTGCCTGATTAGAAGGCGAAGGAAAAATGGAAAGGAACATCGCAACGACGCCCTTTGGGCGGCGGCCGATGACGCTTGCCTTAGTGGCAGCGCAGAACGAGTCACATGAAATTCCCGAGGGTAAGGCCGTCGACAAGTGGCAGGTCTACCGCAATCTTTGCGAGGGAAGGAGCATCGTCGGCATCGGCGATCGCGCCCTGGCAGTCTTGAACGCTTTGCTCTCGTTCTATCCCGACAGCGAGCTGAGCGAGGAAAACGGGCTCGTTGTGTTTCCCTCCAATGCGCAGCTGTCGTTGCGGGCTCACGGCATGGCCGATGCGACGTTGCGGCGGCATTTGGCTTCCCTCGTGAGCTGTGGGTTGATCATCCGCAGGGATAGTCCGAACGGCAAGCGTTATGCCCGGAAGGGGAGGGGAGGGGACATAGAGGAAGCGTTCGGGTTTTCTCTGGCGCCGCTGCTTGCCCGGGCCGAGGAGTTCGAGGCAGCTGCCGAACGCGTGCGGGGTGACAACAGAGCGCTCCGGCTCATGCGCGAGCGCATCACGCTGCACCGTAGAGATATCCAGAAGCTGATCGAAGCGGCCGTCGAGGAGAATGTGCCTGGCGATTGGGGGAGCTTATGGATGCGGTTCCGTGCTGTTGTCGCTGCAATTCCGCGCCGCGCGTCGGCCCGAGACCTCGAGCCGATCGTCATCGAACTGGCAGGGCTGCATGAGGAAGTGGATAGCCTCTTGAAAAAGCATATGGATTCTACGAATCCGAGCGGCAATGAATCTCATAACGAGCGGCAGCATTCTAATTCAAATACCGACTCTACTTTTGAATTTGAACTCGCTCCAGAAAAGAGCGGGGCGGCGGCCGAGCCAAAACCATATAGTGCTGAGCCGCCGAAAACCTACCCATTGGGGCTTGTGTTGAGAGCCTGTCCGGACATCGTGGACTATGCCCCGAACGGAATCGACAATTGGCGCGACTTGATGGCGACTGCCGCCCAAGTGCGGGGATATCTTGGGGTCAGTCCGTCAGCCTATGCGGATGCGCTCGATATATTCGGGCAGGAGAACACCGCGGTCGTTATCGCCTGTATCCTGCAGCGGGCGCAGTATATCAATTCGGCCGGAGGTTATCTGCGCTCATTGACGGAAAAAGCACGGGCGGGCCAGTTTTCTGTCGGGCCGATGCTTATGGCGCTCGTCAAGGCGAACAGCCCGGCAATGGCCAGGGCAGGGTAGCAAGGTTGCAGTCAAGCTTGTTTGTCGTCCGCTAATGTCCTACATTTCGCCCTATGGATAGGGCACAAGGTGAGGCAATGGGACCTTTGACGAAGAAAGTTGAGAAGGCGGATCCCGCTGGCCGCATGGGTGACAAGGCGCTCATCCTGACCTTCATGGACCGGTCCGGCGCCATTGCCGTCGAGCGCGTCGCCGATAGCTTCGGTATGTCGAAGACACAGCTTGCCGAGACGGTTGGCCTGGGGCGAGAGGCGCTTTACAAAGCGGCCCGCAACCGCACGCCCAAGACCCAGATGCGGATCAGGGAGATGCTCGAAATCATCAGCCGCGTGACGGAATGGGCTGGAGGGAAGGAGCAGGCGATGGCCTGGTACCGGGCGCAGCCGATCCCGGCCTTTGGCGGCCGCACGGCGGAAGCGCTGGTCAAGGAAGGCAAGGCTGGCGCCGTTCGGGATTATCTCGATCATCTCGCCGTCGGCGGTTTTGCGTGAGATTTGTCGGAACGTGCTATCGAGCGCATGATCCGCGCTGGTCGTTCAAGCCGATTTCGGGTGATGGCGCTGCCATTCGCGGTGCGCGTTTCAATCCCAAAGGCATACCGGCCCTCTATCTGGCACTCAGCATCATGACCGCCGTGAAGGAGATAAACCAGGGGCTCGCCTACCGGATCGATCCCTGTGTGCTCTGTTCCTATGACGTCGATTGTGATCACATCGTTGATCTTCGAACGGCCGAGGCGCGCGATGCGGCTGGCATTCGTTACGAAGATATGGCCTGTGCGTGGATGAATTTTCTGGCCGAAGGTGAACGCCCGCCATCATGGTCGATCTACGATAGGCTGGCAGGAGAAGGGGCTTCAGGTATCCTTGTTCCGAGCTTCGCACCCGGCGCCGAAGAGGCTGATCAAAACCTCGTGCTTTGGAGCTGGGGAGAAGAACCGCCGCATAAGGTCTGTGTCATCGATCCCAGCGGTCGGCTGCCGCGCAATCAGCTCTCTTGGCGCTGAACTCCGGACCAGGCCGGTTTAGACGATGATGCGTGCCGCGCGGCCGAGCTTTCGTTCGGCCTCGTTGTAATAGCTGGCGGCTTGCTGCAGCGAGCGATGTTGCGATTGCTGCATGGCTTCGACCAGCGGGACATTTTGTCGGGCGGCTTCGGTGAGATAGCCCGCCCTCAAGCCGTGTGCGGAAAACAGGCGCGGGTCTAGTCCTGCTTCAGCGACGCGCCGCTTCAGGATCCAGTTGACCGCCTGTGGCGTGAGCGCCCGCCGTTCTAGGTTGCCCCAGCGGTCGATGGCCCGGAAAACGGCGCCGTCGGAAATCCCGGCGCGCTCAAGCCATGTCTTTAGCGCGAGCACTGGGGCACCTATGAGCAACACATAGGCACCGCTATCTGCCTCGGTGGTTTTGGTGCGGCCGAGTTGCAGCGAGAGGCAGGGCAGTTTTTCCCCGTTATCCTTGGGATCGGCGGGCACCGGCTCCTGGTCCCGCAGCTGCTCCACCCTGAGGCGCGCCACCTCACTGCGGCGGCGGCCTCCGGACGCGAAGGCGGTGAGGAGAAGCGCCCGGTCGCGCAAGTCGACCAGCCTCTCACCGGCACAGGCCTGAAGCAGCCGGCGCAGAATGTCGCCGGTCACCGCATTCCTGCTCTTGCGGACAAGTGGCCGGGCGTTGGCACGAACGGCAAGCTTCACGGCGCTTTGCAGGCCCGGCGCATTGAAATTCCCCTTCAGGCCGCGCCATTTCGTCAGCGTGGACCAGCTGGAGAGGCGCCGGCGCACGGTCGATGGCGCGTGCGGGCCATCAGCGCGCAGGAGGCCCATGTCTTTCAGTGCGGACGTGACGTCTATCGGCATTCCATGCGCGGCATCGGTCTCGCGTTTCGCGGGGTCCCATAGATGATGCGCCACGAATTTGATCAGCAATGCTTCCGGCGCCGGCCAGGGTAGGGGCGCGCCCGTCGCTGCCAGGCACCAGGCCTCGAGATAGCCAAGGTCGGAGGTGAGCGCGCGCATCGAGTTCTCGCCGAGACCTTCCTTCGCGAGATGCCTCAGCGTCTCGACATCGTCGTCGGTCAAAAGCCCGGCCAGGAACTCGCGCCGGTCGAATGGCAGTACCGAATCCAGAGCGTCAAGTGCTTCCGCGCGGCGAAGCTTCGGATCGGGAGTAGGGGAGGGAAGGTGCGAAGGCATGGCGTGTTTTCCGCAATCGGGGATGACGACCGCTCTCGGGGCCGGAACGCATGTTGGCAGGCGCGTTTGCCTTCTGCGCGGGCGGGAGAAAGGGCGACGATGGCCGATTTGCTGCATGAGATCAATCGCTATCGATAAGTATGAGTTATCGCTAGCGTTATGTTCGACGCAAGTAACACCAATGTAAGTCAACCGAGAATCATGATAGCTTTACCATCGCCGGATAACAAATGTTAAACCAATGATTTACCATATCGGTCGCTTTGCTCTCCAGGACCTCATCGGGCCCGTAGCCCGCGCGACGGCAGCTCTATCGCGATTGGACGAGCGGCTGGCGCAATCACCGGTGCGGGAGGGGTGGATCGAGCGCTCCCATTTCCAGGACGCGGCCGCCGCACTTTGGCTGTTGGGTGAGCTTGTCCATCTTGAGGATCTCGTTTTGCATGATGCGCACATGGATATCCGCGCTCCGACACACGAGCTGACCCGCGCGCATGCGGTCTTGCGTGCCCGACGACAGATTCTGGCACAACCAGCCGATTGGGCATTGAGTCAGCCGGGTCTACGGCATCTTACCGGTCGTGGTGTTCCCACAACGCAAAACAAAGGGGAGGGGAGGGCGGAACCGGAGCCCGACGCTTTGACCGAGCGGTTGCCGGATGAGAGCCTGACGGCGGCCTTTGCAGCGATCGATGCGGTGCTTGAACGCACTGCAAGCCTTCTTAACGGGGCGGACGTGCCAGTCCGGGTCCCTGCGCTGCCGACGCCTGATCGACCATCTTTGGTTTATGATCTGGATTGGAACGAGGAAGCCCGTCTTGACGAGTGGCAGGACGTGCTTGCTCAAACCCGCGATCTGCCCCCCGTCCTCAGAGCGGCCCTCTTGCTTGACGCTTGGGCCGAGATCGAGGTGCTGCAGCATGCTGTCTGGCTCGGGCCGCTGTTGATCGCCGCCCTGTTGCGGCAGGAAGGCTTGGCTACTGCCCATCTTCCGTGCCTTCATCTTGGGGCGCAGAAGATACCGCGCGAGCGCCGGCGTGCTCGCGATCGCAACGAGCGTTTACTCGCCTTTCTCGAAGCAATCCATCAGATGGCACTCACCGGGCTTGCGGAGCACGACCGTCTCACCCTGGCGAAACGACAGATGGAACGGCGGCTGCGGGACCGGCGTGCCAGCTCGAAGCTGCCGCAGGTAATCGAGCTTGTGCTCGCCCGCCCGCTGGTATCCACCCCCATGATCCAGGAGCGGCTCAAGGTCTCGAAACAGGGTGCACTCAACCTTATCGGGGAGCTCAACCTGCGTGAAATGACGGGAAGGGGACGGTTTCGCGCATGGGGAATTCTGTAGCCCCGGCTGCTCTCGGCGGCGGCAAACTCGCGAGACGAGCCCGGTGCTGGCGACCTCTCGCCTTCATCGAGCTCGGCGCCTTCTAACGATCGCCTCGAGAGGGCGGCGTTAGCCACGCGCGTGGACACGACAAAATCGGGCGACTTGCGCTCAAACCGAACTCGGGACAGAATAAGTGTCTGGAGGACCCTCATGCCGGCGATAAGCTTTCGCGATGCGGCGCAGGACCGTGGGGCCCAGCGGCTCGCCGTCAGCGTGGGCGTGCATCTGGCACTTGCCGGAATGGTGCTCATCGTGAGCGCGTATGAAGTTGCGCGGGAGGCGGGCCTTGGGTCGGGCTACGTCTATGCTAGCGCAGCCTGGGGGATCGCGGTCGCGGTGGTCATAATCTTCAATCTGCGGCACCATCTCCCGCGAACGCGATTTGGACCGGCCAATCGGGTAACGCTTCTCCGTGGAGTGCTGGTGGCGCTCATCGGTGGAGCCATCGGACTGGTCGACGCGTCCAGCTTTGACGGCTGGGTCCTCTTTGCAGCGGCCGTCAGCATATTGCTCCTTGATGGTGCCGATGGGTGGGTTGCCCGACGGACAGGATCCAGCTCGCCTTTCGGGGCACGTTTCGACTGGGAGCTCGATGCGCTCTTCCTCGTTATCCTGTCCCTCCTTGTATACGATATGGGAAAAGTTGGTGCCTGGGTGCTCGCGATCGGAGGATTGCGTTACCTATTCGTGATGGCCTGGCTTCTATGGCCGCATCTGTCCGCAGAAATGCCGGAAAGTAATCGACGCAAAGCCGTCTGCGTCGTGCAAGGGTTAGCCCTGATCATCTGTCTGCTGCCCGTCGTCGGCCACGTCCCGGGGTCTGTAATCGCTGGGGGCGCACTGGTTGCCCTCTGCTATTCCTTTATTGTCGACATAGCCTGGTTGAACCGCAATGCGAGGGTGGGTTGGCATGCCGAGCGGTGAAACCGCTTCTTTCCAGTGCACCGCGGCAATGTTTGACCACTTGGCTGAGCGGTGGGATTGCGAGCATGGACCGGCCTCCGCGCGCGCAGCTGCCTTTGAGGCGCATATCGATTATCTGAAAACGCATTGTGCGCGTGTCGACCAGCCGCGCGTGCTCGACATCGGTTGTGCCACAGGGCAACACCTGGTCCGCTTGCATCCGTGGATAGGAGAGGGGATCGGCATCGATCTCTCGCCGCGCATGATCGAACGAGCGGCGGCAAATGCACGGGCTTGCGGATTGGAGACACTCCAATTCGTCGAGATGAGCGCAGAAGAGCTGACGCCCAAATACTTCGGCACGTTCGATCTCGTGCTGTTCATCGGTGTGCTGGAGCATATGCCGTCACCAGCAGCTGTGCTTCGTGGCGCACGCCGCATTCTGCGGTCGGAAGGGCGCATCGTGATCATCATGCCCCATTGGCTCAATCCCACCCATTGGATGAACCGGCGAGCGGACCGGGTGCCGGCTCGCCATCTATCGCTGCGCGCGCTTTGCGCCATCGCTGCGGAGGAGGGGCTTCGGCTTGATCAGGCAGCGGCCCTGCCACATGGGAGCGATCTCCTGCGTCCCTTCGGTACCTATGGCAAGCGGTTGTTCGCCGGCCGACTGGCGGGGGCAGGTGCTTTCCTGCGGGGCGCCTTCGGAGCGAGTCTGAAACATGAAAGGCGCTAGCATCGGGGCGCATTGGGGTCTCGCCCGCTCGCTGGCCACCTATTACGGCAACCCGTTTCGCGCCCGCGCTCGACGCATCTTCTACGGCAACTTCATCCGTCCCCGCGATCTGTGTTTCGACATCGGAGCCCATGTGGGCGACCGCATCCGCACCTGGTCGCAACTGGGCGCCCAAATCGTGGCGGTGGAGCCACAGCCCCTGTGCATGGAGGTACTGCGATCGTTCTACGGCCGAAGAGCGAATGTGGTGCTGATCGAGCAGGCAGTCGGTGCCGAAATCGGCCGGCGAGCACTGCATCTCAGCGAACGCACGCCGACCGTGAGCACGTTGTCAGCGCCCTGGTTGGAGAAGGTGAGCGGGACAAAGGGCTTCCACCACGTGCACTGGGACAAGAGTATTTCTGTATCCGTCACCACGCTCGATGCCCTGATCGAAACGCATGGCCGGCCGGTCTTCTGCAAGATCGACGTAGAGGGCTACGAGGAGGAGGTGTTGCGCGGCCTCTCCCACGCCCTACCGTCTCTGTCGTTCGAATATATTCCCGCTGTGGTCGAGATCGCAGTCTCCTGCATAGATCGTCTGACAGCGCTCGGGGATTACGAGTTCAATTTTGCTCGCGGTGAGGATTTTAGATTTGTGCTCGATGCGTGGGTTGACGCTGGCGACGCGCAGCGCCTCCTCGCCGGCGAAAGACCAGATGGGCGTTCAGGCGATATCTATGCGCGACTGAAGGGTGGGGGATAAGCCAGCAGATCTTGGTGACCAACGGTCACGTTCAGCACGCCCTTTTCGATCTGCCGTCGGCGTAAGGCGGCCCACGCTTCGATATCGTCCACGAATTGAGGCGCCTGTTCGCAAGCTGCAGCGTGAATCCCCGCCAGAAAGGCGTGCTGCATTTCACCGTCCTGCGGTCTTATATGCCAATCGCTCTCCGCGCCTGCGACATCGAATCCAAGCCGATCGAGGTGCTCCCCCATGACGCGCGCGGCGTCAGGCCCCAAGGCGGAACCGAAACCCTTGTCGCGTCGCTGATGCTCGAGGAGCGCGCAACGCACGAGATCGTCGCGTGGATCGTCAGGCGTCCAAGAAAGGCGGCCGTCGAAACTCAGGGCAAGATAAAGCGGTCGGCGAAAGGCGGCGCAATGCTGGGCAAGCCGCCAGCTCCAGGCTTCCGACACGAGATCCAGCAGCGCCGACGCAACGATGGCATCGGCTTGCGTCAGGGTGAGATCTTCGATCGACCTCGCCAGATTGGCCTCATAGAGCTTTGCCTGGACATGACACTGCGTGCTCGAGAATTCCATTCCATCGCTGGTGCGCAGGGCGCCCCAGCCGCAAGAGGACATCTCCCGTTCCACAGCGCCGAGGAGAGCGGGATCATTGTCGATCAGAGTCCAAGTCTGTTCACCGCCGATTGCTGGGGCCACAGCCCTTAAGGTCGCGCCTGTCCCGGCGCCGAGATCGATGAGCCGCGCGGGCCGCGGCAAGCTTCGTGCAAAGCGTTGCAGGAGGGGTTTCGATCTTGCAGCCGCGTCGAGCGGCGCGCGAAGCCGCAGCCAGTCGGGACTGAAGCCGCTCATAGGGCCAAAGCGGCATCGAAGGCTGCCGCAGCCTCGGACCAGGTGGGCAAGGCCTTTCCCGCACGATAGGCATTCTGCGCAATTTCCCGCCGCAGCGGGGCATCAGAGATAAGACGACGCAGCGCCTGGGCCAGTGCCGCGTGATCTCCCGGAGGAACAAGGATGCCGCATCCGGTGGGGACGGTAGAAGGGATTGCCCCCGCCTCGGTCGCGACAATGGGAAGACCATGCGCCAGAGCCTCGGCAAAAACCATCCCATATCCTTCGTGATGCGACGCCAGCACGAAAACGTCTGCCGCGGCATAGGCCGCCTCCAGCTCCGCGCCGACGAGTTCGCCCGAAAAACCTATTCGACCGGCCAAGCCGGTATCCCGACACAAGGCGCGAAGGCGCGCCGCCGTCGCGGGATCGCGGCTTTCGCTGCCGATGCATTTCAACGACCAGGAAAGTTCCGGCAACTCCGCCATCGCGCGGATCAGTACGTCGTGACCTTTGCGCGGTATCAGTGAGCCCACCGAGAGGAGGCGCACCTTGCCGTCGTGTGAGCCCAAGGCACGATGCGCCGGGTCCGTGCCGGGAATGACAATGGAAATACGTTCCGGCGAGATCCCATAGCGAGCGAGCTCCTTGGCCGTCGCCGGGCTGGTCACGATGATGTGCCGCATCTGGGGCAGGCAGGCCTCGTCAGAGGCCTCGAGCCGGGATCGTTCCTCCGCCGAAAGGCCCGTCTCGTCAGCCAAAGGGTGGTGGACCAGGGCGACCACTACGGCCTTACCCACCAGAGCCGGCAATATCTCGCGGAAGGCCGGCAACGCGAGCCCGTCGATTACGACAGTCTCTCCCTCTTGGACGGTGCCGGCCATGACCGCCGCTGAGGCATGGGCGGTGGCATCCACATCCGGAAACCGGCCATCAAGCTCGTGCACCCGCACGGAACGGCCGCGTGATCGCAGCCCTTCGACAATTCGGCTGTCGTAAAGATAGCCGCCTGTGATCTGGTCGAGCGCGCCGGAGACGACGAAATGCAGCGTCACCTTATCTCACCTTCGAAACTTGCCCAGGCGCGCGGTGTCTCGCGTAGCGTCACCTTCAGAGAGGCAAGTGCCTCTGCCATATCGGGCCCAAGCTCGCCGGCCACGATCTTCTCTCTCATGGCGTGGAATATAAAGCCCGCCATGAATTCCGTGGTCGTGTTTTTTCCCGCGAAATCCGGCAGCTCATCAAGGTTACGATAGTCGAATCGGGCAAGGATGGAACGCAGCGCATCGCTCGCCAGCCCGATATCGACAACGAGACCGAATTCATCCAGCGAGGAACGGCGGAACTCCACTTCAACGACGAAGGTCGCGCCATGGACCTGTTGAGCGGGTCCGAAGACCTCGCCGCGCAGGCTATGGGCGATCATTACGTGATCGCTGACGGTCAGGCTGTACATTGGAGCATCCTCGAGTCTCTCATGAGTAGTCGACGAGCTGAACGATGGTCGGGCTGGTAGGTGCCGTCACCTCGGCCATTATGCTCGGCAGATCGCGGAAATGGCTGCGGCCGGTAATCAGTTGATCGAAGGCCGGGTCGCGCAGGAGTTCGAGCGCCAGGGCGAGCCGGCGGCTATGGGTCCAGCGCGCGCGCTGGCTTGCCGACAGCGTGCTGACCTGAGAGGATCTGAGGACGAGGCGGCGCGAATGAAAGGCGTCTCCGAGCCTCAGAGGCACCATCGTCGTGCCGTACCAGCTCAGCTCCACGATGGTCGCTTCGAACCCGGCAATCCGTAGAGCGAGCGACAGGCCTTCCGGATGGCCGCTGGCATGGATCACGAGATCGGCATCTTCAGGCGCAGCTTCGGGCAGCGCGAAGGAAACGCCGAAAGCATCGGCAAGCCCCGCACGGTCGGGATTGCGGTCTACAAGCGTGACCTGGACACCGGCAAGCGATTGAGCCAGCCTTGCTACGCAAGATCCGATAACGCCGGCTCCGATAACCACGATCCGATCACCGAGCCGGGGCGTGGCGTCCCATAGCGCGTTGACGGCCGTCTCCATGCTCGCCGCAAGTGCTGCACGGTCGTCCGGCACGGAGTCGGGAACGTGATGAACGGCGTTCAGGGGAAGGACAAAACGATCCTGGTGAGGATGAAGCGCGAAGATGCGGCGGCCAAGCAGTTCGGTCGGCCCCTCTTCGACAATTCCGACAACGCTGTAGCCATATTTCACGGGCCAAGGGAAGGACCCTTCCTGAAAGGGAGCGCGCATGCGCGTCCATTCCTCCGGCGGCACGCGGCCGTGGAAAACCAGGCTTTCCGTGCCGCGGCTTACGGCCCCGACGAGCGCTCGCACGAGCACCTCGCCGGGCCCGCGATTGGGCAGTGTCTGCTCACGCAGCACGCCCTGGCAGCGCCCGGTGATCCAGAAGGCGCGCGCAGTCAGGTCAGTCGGCATTCGAACATCACATCCTCGCCCTGAATGAAACGGCGCGTCGCCGGGCGCATGGCGTCGGCCAATCTGGCGATCTCTGGCAGGATGATCGACGGGCGGCCGGAGCCGATGAGCACCGGTGCGACGGTGATCTGCAGCCTGTGGAGGCAGCCTTGGCGAAGCCATCGCGAAACGGTTATGCCGCCGCCCTCAACGAGGAGGCGGTGCAGCCCTCGGGCAGCAAGGGCGCTGACGACTGCCGCCATGTTCAGCCCATCTTCGTGGCGCGGCACGCCGATGATTTCCGTCCCGGGTCGCTGGCTGAACCCATCCCCGGAACCCACCCGATCTTCGGCACAGACAAGAAGGGTGGGCGCCTGTCCATCCTGGAAGACACGAAAGGCGGAGCCGAGCCGCCGTTCGGTATCGATGACGACGCGCACCGGATTTGGCCCCTGGACCCGCCGCACCGTCATCTGCGGATCATCGTGACGAACCGTGCCGGCACCGACCAGAACAGCGTCCACCAATGCGCGCATGCGGTGCATATGGTCGAGATTGTGGGGGCCCGTCACATAGAGAGAGTCCCCGGAACTGGTGGCGATCCTTCCGTCCAGGCTCTGCGCGAGGTGAGCTATCGCTATGGAGCGGCGGCAGAGCGGAAGATAAAGGTCAAGGATTTCGGCGGCTTCAGCGACGACCATCGCATCGGCACGCCATCCCCCGTCGCTATCGACGACAAGAGCCGGGTCAGAACCGTTCAAGGAACGGCGCAGGCTTATCCGTACCGGTTCGTGGGGCGAAGCGCGTCTTGCGTCGCTCACGCGGCACACAAGCTCCCAAGCAGCTGCAGCGTCGATGAAAGGCGGACCGTCGCTCATCTACAATCTCAAGGTTGACGGTTAACAGCGGAGAAGCGCCTTGAACTGGCGGCCTCGAGCAGGAGGCCCGGCATGTTTTCCATCCCCTGGAAGGTTGGGTGCTCGGGGAGGAGGCCGTCTTCAAAGCCAGCGTTCCTGAAGGGCGCGAGGCGTTGCGGATCCCGGCTGAATACATGGATCGGCACGCCCCAGCCTGCGTCCGGTTCGGCGATCCCCGGCGGCTGATGGTCTCCAAGGACGATAAGCAGCGCATCTTCGGGGAGAAAGCCGATTATGAAGTCCTCGACAATGTCGAATTCGTAAAGGATAGCATCCATGTAGCGGCGGTTCTGGTCCCTTTGCTCGTCGTCTGATGAGCTCCAGCCGGTTTTATACGCGTCGCCTGCGGCAAAGAGCGACCAATCCTCGACATAGGGCGGCAATGCGCGAAACGGTGTGTGGCTGTTGATCAGAACAAACATCGCGAAAAGTGGTTGCATTGCGGCTGCAATCTCGGCCTCGTAAGTACGATAGAGCGTATATTGGTCCGGAATGCGCCAGAACCCGAAATCGGGGCCGGGATATTGCAAAGCCTTATCGTCGTAGATGCGATCAAAGCCGTAGAAGGTACCTTCGGGCCAAGCGCGTTTGATGCCCGGCATGACCGCTACGGTACGGTAGCCCGCGTCATTGAAATGGCTCACAAGCGACTCGTGATCAGTCGACAGGAGCAGGTTGTAGAGGTTTTCGTCGCTGAGGCGTAATCCGCTTAGGAAAGTGCCATGCGAGCGCCAGGAACCGCCACCGAAGGTTGGTGCCTCGATGCGATTGGAAACCGCGTGCCAGCCCGCCGCATCCAGGCTCGCCTGCATATGTTCATAACGCGGCTTCATGCGGGCGAAATGGTCCTGTTCGTCTATAACCGTGGCGCCATAGGACTCGATGAAGATAACGAATACGTCGCTGCCGTCGGGTTGGCCGCGATTGCTCAGGACTGAGATCCCGGTCCCGAAGGTCTCCTCCAAGCTGGCGATGCCGCCATGTCGCAACCGCCATGTCTCCGCGAGAAGGGCGAGGTGGTTTGCTGCGGCAACAGAAACCGGCCTGGCAAAACTCAGCTTCGTGTCCATGGAATAGCCGGCGCGGTCCAAACCGAACAATGCGATCATCGCCGCTCCGATGGCGATCAGCCCGGCCCGATACCAGGGACGAGCCGTGGCGTTCTCGATGAGTTTCAGGCCAAAGACGATAAACGCGATGAGGGCGGCGAGAATCAGAGCCATGGCGAGAGAAAAGGCCAGCACGTTGAAGACGCCCGCCGACTGCCAGTACATCACCACCAGGTCCGGAGCATGCCGAAGATCCCAGTAGAAGTTAAGTTCGCGTCCGAAAATGGCAGGCGCGGTAACATCCGCGTAGCGCAGAAGTGCGGCAAGGAACACGAATATGGCCAGAGCCAGCCTGACGCCGCCGCCCATCCGCAACCCCGCTGCCCGGCACAGCCCTATGGCCAGGAGCAGGATACCGAATTCGACCGATAGAGTTGGCGCGAGGCGGACCCAGAGCGTTGCGGGAACATTCGTGAAGGTGAAAAGAGCGTTGAAGCCGATCAGGACAAACAGCAGCAACGTCAGGACGAGCGCCTGCCTTCCAAACCATGCCGCACCCCCGTCCCCGCGGGACCGGAGGCTGCTCTGGGCAGGTTCTGTCGCCACTCCGACCTCCTCCCTCAGATCAGGGGATGCGTCTTATCGCACCCTCCATGGCGATCTGCAGCCACGGCCAGACCTGTCCTATATCACAGAAGGCGCTGGATCCGGTACTGGCTGCGCCTTCCGATTGTAGGCGGAGTATGCTGCCCCTCCCAGGCGGCGACGAAGATCGATCTCATCGCTGCCGTCAGGAAGGGCGGCGAGATTATTCGCCGCGCCATTCCGGGCGTCGTCTTTCTCGCCAAGCCGATAGGCCTTCGCGCAGGTCGCGGCTTGGGACCATGCGCGCGAATTGCGATGCTTCAACCAGCAGGCCTTCGGCGATGGTCTGGTTCAGCCCGCGGGTCACCGCGCTCATGACCGCAGCGATTGCCATTGACGAGTGCCGCAGGATTTGGCCGGCCAGATCCGCGGCTGCTTCCTGCAGATCCGCGTCGGGTACGACCGCATTCACCAAACCCAGTTCCAGCGCCCGCGAGGCGGGGAAGGGGGCGCCGGTCAGCAAAAGCTCCATCGCGCGCTTGCGCCCAGCAAGGCGAGGCAGGCGCTGCGTTCCGCCGAAGGTTGGCGGCATGCCGAGGAGGATTTCGGGCTTGGCAAAGACCGCCGATTCCGCTGCGATGGACAAAGGTGCGGCCTCCGTGATCTCGCAGCCGCCACCATAGGCCAAGCCGTTGACCGCGACGATCAGCGGCTTGGGAAAAGCTTCGATCCGGGAGGTCAGGCGTTGCCCCCGGGCGACAAAGTTTTGCAGCGCTTCTTCGGCGCCCTTTGCTACACTGTCGGCAAATTCCGGGATGTCGCCGCCGGCAGAAAAAGCCCGACCCGCTCCGGTCAGGATCACGGCCCGTATGGTGCGATCAGTCTCGATCCGGTCCAGTGCCGCCAGAAGCTCATCTATCAAGGCATAGGAAAGCGCATTGAGCTTTTCCGGGCGGTTGAGTGTCAGGGTCGCCATATCCCCGCGCTGGTCGAACAGGATGAAATTCATCGCATTACCTCCTACGATTTCCCGTTCGAACCTGCGCGACTATGCCTCTTGAGTATACTCACTACCCGGTATACTTTTTCGTTATGGACAGGCCGCCCAGCACCCGCGAGCACATCGTCTCTGCCGCCGCCGATTTGTTTTACGGCGAAGGCATTCGCGCGGTCAGCATGGATGCGATCGCGGCTCGGGCAGGGGTGACGAAGCGCACGCTCTACTATCACTTCGCCAGCAAGGATGACCTGGTCGCCGCCTATCTGCAGGAACGGGATCAACCCAATCTCGCCCGCTTCCGCAGGTGGTTTCGCAACGCCGATGGCGATCTCGGTGACCGGCTTCAGGCCGTATTCCAGCAGCTTGCCAAGGCTGCATCAAACCGCAAATGGAACGGTTGTGGCTTTCTGCGGACATCGGCCGAGCTCGCCAACATGCCCGGTCATCCGGCGATGCAGGCAGCGAGAGCGCACAAGAAGCGCGTCGAAGCCTGGCTAGCCGAGGAATGCGCTGCCGCCGGATGCACAATGCCGAAGGATCTTGCACGGCAGCTGATGATCTTGCTCGACGGTGGTTTTGCAACCGTGCTGATGCACCGCGATCCGGCCTATCTGGAAGCGGCGGGTATGGCTGCAGCGGCATTGGTGCGGACTGCCGAAGCAAAGCGCATGAGCGCAGTGCGTTAGGCCATCCATACCGGGTCTGCGATGTCCAATGGCCCTATCGGGCGGCGGATCTTCATAAAATCTGTGCTCGCTGCCGGCAGGGGGCACATGCATGCGAAGCAATGGCTCACCCATCTTCGTGGACAAGTAGATCGCCGGCCTTCGTTCCTTACCGATTGCTGTTAAGCTGGGCAGGCGCAAAGCTTCCGGAGTCTCTAACTCCGGCCCTGTCCTGCAAAGCGCGCCTTCCCGTGAGCGGAAACGCCGGGCGGCATTTGGTCTCATCGGCCCAGCAGCACCCTTGTTGCAATGTGCAGTCCTAGATGATACTAATATAAGTATGATATGAAGATAGCATGACTTGGACGTTGGGACGGTGTCCAAGTGGGAGGCTGCTTGCCAGGCCTATGCCTGTGCATGCGACAGGGAGCAGATCGAGGATGTCCGCGATGGCGCCGCTTTGCCGGCACCAGGAGGATTAAGCGGCGCGTGGCTTTTTGCCCGTCCTGAGCCGCAGACGGATTGCTTAAGGCGAGAACCTAGGGAGGAGAGGTATTGGACCAGCTTCTGCAGCACTTCGCCAACACGATCATCATGGGCGGGACGTATGCCCTCTTGGGCATCGGCCTTACCCTGATCTTCGGCATCATGCGGATCGTCAACTTCACGCATGGGGAGCTGTACGCCTTCGGCGCGTATATGATGTACTTTTTCGCGACGATCATCGGCATGAACTTCTTTGTTGCGATCGCCTTCGCGATTGCTGCCGGAATGCTTCTTGGCATGCTTCTCGAGTTCTCGCTGCTGCGTCCCAAGCGGGGTGCTGACATCGATACGACCATGCTGATCATGATCGGCGCCTGGATCATCATGCAGAACCTGGAGCACCTGACCTGGGGCGGTATAGCCAAGTCGATACCCTCTCCGCTGCCTGAAACTCCGCTGGTAATCGGGCCGATATCGATCTCGTGGCTCCGCCTGATGGTGCTCGTCATCGCACTGTTGCTGATCGCGGCCACCTACAGCGTGATAAACCTCACCAAACTCGGGAAGGCGATGCGCGCCACCTTCCAGGACAGCAGCACCGCCGCGTTGATGGGCATCAATGTCAACGCCATTTACACGCTGACCTTCGGCTTCGGCTCGGCACTTGCTGCGGCGGCCGGCGCTTTGCTGGGCCCCGTTTTCGTCGTCACACCGACGATGGGGGATCTGGCGTCGCTGAAAGCATTCGCGATCGTGATCCTGGGCGGGTTGGGCAACATCACCGGTGCTGCCATCGGAGGCTTTATCCTGGCGCTCGCTGAAGAGATCGGTGCCGGCTACATCTCATCCGGGTACCGCGATGCGATGGGCTTCGTCATCATCATCATTGTTCTTCTGTTCAGGCCAACGGGCCTGTTTGCCCGCGCGGAGCGAGTCGGATGAACCGCTATTTCCCCCTTGTCGCACTGGTCTTTTTCGCTGCCGTGCCTCTCTGGCTGCAGGATCAATATTATCTGCATACCTTGGTGGTGGCAGGAATCTTCATGCTCGCGGCCATGAGCCTCAACCTGCTGCTCGGTTATACCGGCCAGCTCAGCCTCGGCCACGTCGCCTTTTTCGGCATCGGCGCCTATGTCAGCGCCCTGACTTCCCTCGGCTTCGACGTGACGGTGTTCGGGCGGCAAATCAGCGTCGAGCCATGGCCGCCCTTCTTGGGGCTGCTGCTTGGAATGGCGACAGCCGGGCTCTGCGGCTACCTTATCGGCAAGCTCGCGTTCCGTGTGCGCGGCGCCTATTTCGTCATCGTCACGATCAGCTTTGCCGAAGTGGTGCGTCTGGTCGCACTGAACTGGGTGGACCTTACCAACGGGCCTCTGGCGTTACCGGGCATACCACCGCTCACGCTCGGTTTCGAGTGGACCGGCTATGTCACGCTCTGGGGAAAGGCGGAGAACTACTATGTGGTCCTCGTCTTCATCGCCCTAGCCTATCTCCTGATGAAGCGGCTGGTGCAATCGCCCTACGGGCGGGCGATGATCGCCCTGCGCGAAAACGAAACGCTGGCGGTCTCGGTGGGCGTCAGTGTTACCAAATATCTCGTGCTGGCGGCCGTCGTATCGGGTGCAGTGGCCGGCCTCGCCGGAGGCCTCTACGCCCATTACATCCAGATCATCGATCCGATGATCTTCATGTTCCTCAATACTGTAACCATGGTGATCATCGTCATTACCGGCGGCAAAGGCACCTTGGCCGGCCCGGTGGTTGGGGGCCTGATCTTCGGTCTCGCTCCGGTATTCCTGCGCAACTATGTCGGCCCGGAGGTACAGTGGATCCTCTATGGCTGCCTGATGATCTTGATCGTCTTTATCCTGCCGCAGGGCATCGTCCCGGAGATCGAGCGCTGGTTCAACCGTGCCAAGCCGGATCGCAGAAATGATGCGGCTGGGCAGGAGGGCAGCTCCGTGCTCGCCCTGGCAAGATCGGGAAGGGCGAACCACTGATGAATGCGCAAGTACAAGTATCCGCGCCAATCCTCGCGGTTGAGCACGTCGCGGTCCATTTCGGCGGTCTGATCGCCATATCGGACATGTCTTTCGAAGTGCGGGAGGGAGAGCTTGTCAGTCTGATTGGTCCCAACGGTGCCGGAAAAACGACGGCTTTCAACGTGATTACCGGCTTCCAGAAACCAACCAAGGGGCGGGTCCTGTTTCGCGGCAATGCCCTTAGCGGGCTGAAGCCGCATGAAGTGGCTGGACTGGGTCTGGTACGCACGTTCCAGCGCACCAGCGTCTTCGATAAGATCTCGGTGTTCGAGAATGTCTTGATCGGATTGCACCGGCGGACGGCGCCGAGTTTGCTCGGGACGCTCCTCGGCCTGCCGCGCGAGCGGAAAGCGGAGGAGGAGCTGCGCGAACAGGCATGGGAGATCCTGCGCCTCGTCGGCATCGCGCATGAGGCCGACGAGCCGGGAGGCAGCCTACCCTATGGCGACCAGCGCCTGCTCGGCGTCGCCTTGGCCCTCGCTGCCGAACCGCAGGCACTGCTTCTCGACGAGCCGGTTTCCGGCATGAATGCCTCCGAGACGGCACGTTTCGTCGAACTGCTGAACCGGCTGCGCGCCAAGGGGATCACCATATTGCTCGTCGAGCATGACATGCCGATGGTGATGGGCATCTCGGACCGGATCGTGGTGCTCAATTACGGACGCATCATCGCGAACGGATCTCCCTCTATGATCCAGAACGATCCGGACGTGATCGCCGCCTATCTCGGGGGAGGGGTGAAGCATGCTTGAGATCAGAGGTCTTGTCTGCCGCTACGGCAAGGTGACGGCGTTGGATGGAATATCCCTGACGGTGCCGGAGAAGAAGCTCGTGGTCCTGGTCGGTGCCAATGGTGCCGGAAAGAGCACGACGCTCAGGGCCATATCCGGCCTCGTGCCGGCCGCCTCGGGCCAGGTGATCTTCAATGGTGAAGACATCACCGGGATGAGTGCAAGCTCCATCCTGGCTAAGGGGATTGCGCATTGTCCGGAAGGCCGTCGGGTCTTCGGCCAGATGACCGTGCTCGAGAATCTCGAGATCGGCGCTTATCTTCGGAAAGATACCAGGGAAATAGCCGCCGACAGGGATCGGGTGCTGAGCCTTTTCCCGCGGCTTGCCGAACGGCGCAGGCAGGTGGCGGGGACCCTTTCAGGCGGCGAGCAGCAGATGCTTGCCATCGGCCGTTCGATGATGTCGCGGCCGAAGCTGATCATGTTTGACGAGCCCTCGCTGGGGCTCGCGCCGAACATCGTCGAGCAGACCTTCTCCATCATCCAGGGCATCCGGGAAGCGGGCACCACCGTCATGATGGTGGAGCAGAACGCCTTCGCCGCCCTCGACATGTGCGACTATGCCTACCTGCTCGAGGCCGGCAGCATGGTGCTGGAAGGAGACGGGAAGGAGTTGATCAGCAATCCGCATGTGCGGGAGGCTTATCTCGGCGTGACGGCACACGCCTGAAACCTTGACCATCAACCAGCCTCTTGACCTCTCAAAAAATCTATCTTACTAAAGATAGTAACTATAGCGGAAGCCGGACGGAGATCGCGATGCGATCAATTCCTCAGGCCTCCGCCCCAAGGGAGAGAGGCGAATCGCATGGCTGAAAGCTCGAAGCCCGTTATCGGTATTCTTGGCGGAACCGGGGACCTGGGATCCGGCCTTGCGAAAGGCTGGTCCGCGGCGGGATATCCGGTGGTGATAGGCTCCCGCTCACGGGAGAAGGCCGAGGCCAAGGCAGCCGAGCTCGGGCGGGGCGTCCGCGGGGAGGACAATGCGGGAGCTGCCCGACGGGCCGACATCATCGTGCTCGCCGTGCCCTTCGGCAGCCACAACGCGACGATTGAGGAGATCAAGGCAGAGGCACAAGGCAAGATCGTGGTCGATGCCGCCGTTCCTCTGGTGCCTCCGAAGGTTTCCCTCGTGCAATTGCCGGAGCAGGGATCGGCAGCGCAGATAGCACAGCAGCTGCTGGGAGAGGGCGTCCGCGTCGTCTCTGCTTTCCACAATGTGGGGGCTTCCAAGCTGCACCAGGGCGGCAAGGCCGATTGCGACGTGCTCGTGTTCTCCGATGACAAGGAGGCGCGCGATCAGGTGATTGCGCTTGCCGACGTGGTCGCTACGCGCGGAGTGGGTGGGGGATCCCTTGCAAATTCCGCCGCTGCCGAAGCGATGACCTCAGTGCTGATCTGGATCAACCGCCAGTACAAGGTTCCCGGCGCCGGCGTGCGCATCACAGGCCTGGACGCAGCGGCCCGAGCCTGATCAATGCCGGCAAACCCGATCTCGCTACATCCTCTTTTCGGACTGCCGCTCTTCGAGCCCGGTGACGATCTCGCGGCGATCATCGGCCATGCTTTGCGTTCAAGCGGGCTTGGCATGCAGAACGGCGACGTGCTGGTTGTGGCACAGAAGATCGTCTCCAAAGTCGAAGGACGCTATGTGGACCTCGACAGTGTCCAGCCGTCGGAGCGGGCCCGCGAACTCGCGGAGCGCACGGGCAAGGATCCGCGCCATGTAGAGGTGGTGCTCTCTGAAACCGAAGAGGTGGTGAAGGTCGGCCCGCAGCTGATCATCGTGACCCATCGATTGGGCTTCGTGATGGCGAATGCGGGCGTGGACGAATCCAATATAGAACACGGTGAGGGCGCAGGCCGGGTCCTTCTCCTTCCGCGTGATCCGGACGGGTCCGCAGCGGCGCTAAAGTGTGAGCTCGACGCGATGTTCGGCGTGTCCTGTGGGGTGCTCATCAATGACAGCTTCGGGCGTCCGTGGCGCAACGGAGTGGTGGGGGTAGCGTTGGGAGCCGCGGGCGTCCCGGCGCTGGTCAACCGCATCGGAGAGCAGGACCTGTTCGGCCGCAAGCTGAAGGTCACCGAAGTCGCCACGGGGGATGAGATCGCCTCTGCCGCCTCGCTTCTCATGGGGCAGGGCGCGGAAGGCATTCCCGCGGTGCTGGTGCGGGGTTTGCGCATGGAAGCGCCGGCTGCGCCCGCCGCAAGCCTTCTGCGCGATCGATCGAGGGATATGTTCCGATGAGCGAGGCGCACGCACATTTTCATGAACGCCGCGTCGTTGCGCTCTGTGGCGGCGTCGGCGGGGCGAAGCTCGCATTCGGGCTGGCGCAGAAGCTTGGAGAAAATCTGACCGTCATCGTCAATACGGGCGACGATTTCGAACATCTTGGCCTCACCATCTGTCCCGATATCGATACCGTGCTCTACACGTTGAGCGGTCTCGCAAACCGTGTCCAGGGATGGGGACGGGCGGACGAGAGCTGGAATTTCATGGAGGCGCTGGCGCAGCTCGGTGGCGAGACCTGGTTTCAGCTGGGCGATCGCGACTTGGCCCTCCATGTCGAGCGTACGCGCGCTCTGAAGGCCGGTGTGCCGCTCACCGAATTCGTGGCCGAAACAGCGCAGCGCTTTGGCATCTCCAGCCGTATCCTCCCCATGTGCGACGATCCGGTCCGCACTGTTCTCGACACATCGGAGGGTATTCTCCCGTTCCAGCGCTATTTCGTGGAGCGCCGCTGTGCGCCGAAGGTGAAGAAGATTTCCTTCCAAGGTGCGGAAGCCGCGCGCCCATCGCAATCAGTCACGGACGCGCTGCAATCTGCAGATTTGGGGGCGATCGTGATCTGCCCGTCCAATCCTTATCTCAGCGTCGATCCGCTGCTGGCGGTGCCCGGGCTGCAGGCTCTGGTTCAGGCGGCCGCCGTGCCGGTCGTCGCGGTGTCACCCATCATCCAAGGAAAGGCGATCAAAGGGCCGACCACGAAGATCATGGATGAGCTCGGCGTGGAGGTCACCTCTGCCGCCATCGCCGCCCATTACGCAGACCTGATCGATGGGCTCGTCATCGATAGCGCGGATTCCGGCGAGGGGGAGAAGCTTCCGATCCCCGTTCATGCCGTACCGACACTGATGTCGAGCGATGAAGACCGGGTTCGGCTTGCAGGCGAAGTCTTGGATTTTGCCGCCATGCTTGCCTCCATCCCTGCACGGCAGAAGGCGGCTTCCTCATGAGAGACGTGGGGAAAGGACCGTGGGCGATCGTTCCAGCGAAGGGTTTTGCGCGAGCGAAGACGCGACTGGCACCACTGCTGCAGCCTCATGAGCGGGCAGAACTGGCCAGCGCCATGTTGCGCGACGTGCTGGGGGTGCTCGCCCATTCACCTGTACTGGGCGGCATTCTGCTCGTGAGTGGCGACGCGGACGTAGCCCGTATGGCTGCCGATTATGGTGTCGCAACACTCATGGAGCCGATGGAAGCCGGAACGAACGCTGCCGTGCAGCGGGGACTGGACCACCTGAAAATGGTGGGAGCGGAGCGGTGTGTCGTGGTTCAGGCGGATATCCCCTTCCTCGCAAGCCACGAGCTTGCCGCCGTGCTGGGGGCGTTGGGGCGCAACTCTCTGGCTCTCGTTCCTGCGTCTCGGGACGGCGGCACAAACATGCTCGCCTTGGCCCGCCCTGACCTGATCGCGCCGAATTTCGGGCATGACAGTTTCGCGCGGCATCTCCGCGCGGCCGCCGCACTTGGTATCACGGCTGAGGTGCTGCAGCTTACCGGCGCGTCTCACGACATCGACGTTCCCACAGACCTTTCCTTCGATCCGCAAAACGGAACCGGCAGGCATACCCAGGCGCTGCTTCAGCGCCTGCCGCATGCCCGTCCTCTTCATGGGGCAAACTGACATGAGCGCGGTCGCTATGCTGAACCATTTTCCCCTTTACCAGCGGCTCTCGCGCGAAGAGGCGCTCAGTCTCTCGGAGCTTTCCGATATCGCGCCGCTTCTTGCCGCTGCCTCGCGTCGGCGCGACGTGGTGCACGCTGACGCAATCTCCTATTCGCGGAAAGTATTCATTCCGCTGACGCAGCTATGCCGGGACGTTTGTCATTACTGCACATTCGCCCATCCGCCGCGCAAAGGCGAACGCGCGTTTCTCAGCCCTGAAGAGGTCTTGCGCATTGCCGAAGCGGGCCGGAAAGCGGGCTGCAAGGAAGCGCTCTTCACACTGGGCGACAAGCCGGAGCTGCGGTATCGCGCCGCCCGCGAGGAGCTTGCCGCTCTCGGGTATGAGACCACGATATCCTATCTGGTGGCAATGGCGGAACTCGTCTTTCGGGAGACCGGCTTGTTTCCGCATGCCAATCCCGGCCTGCTGGAGGACGCCGATCTTGCCGCCCTTCGTGGCGTCTCGCTTTCGCAGGGCATCATGCTCGAAAGCGTTTCGGAGCGTCTATGCGCGAAAGGCGGTGCCCATTACGGCTCGCCGGACAAGCAGCCTGCTGCGCGGCTCGATACGATCCGGCGCGCAGGCGAGCACGCGATACCTTTCACCTCGGGCATCCTCATCGGCATCGGCGAGACGCGTGAGGAGCGCATCGATTCGTTGCTGGCCCTGCGTGATCTGAACGATCGCTACGGGCACATCCAGGAAATCATCGTCCAGAATTTCCGGCCGAAGCCCGGCACGCGCATGGCTGGCTGGCAGGCGCCGCCGCTGGAAGATCATTTGTGGACAATCGCGGTTGCGCGGCTGATCTTCGAGCCCGAAATGAACATCCAGGCGCCGCCCAATTTGAGCCCGGGGGATCTGGAGGCGCTCGTTCAAGCGGGCATCAACGACTGGGGAGGCGTCTCACCGGTCACACCCGATCACGTGAACCCCGAGGCGCCGTGGCCGCATCTTGTCAGGCTTGCGGAAGCGACCGAACGCGCCGGCAAGCGGCTGACGGAGAGACTGGCGATCTACCCCTCCCATGCGCGCCACGCCTTGAAATGGGTCGATCCAAAACTGCGCACTGCCCTCTATGACCACATCGACGCGGACGGGTGGCCGCGCGAGGACAGCTGGTGTCCTGGACGTTCGGACGTTCCGCCGCCCCGGGACGTGGCTCTGATCGGCAGAAGAGCACATGCCAGCGGTCCAATCGAAAGAATTCTGAACAAGGCCCTGGATGCCGAGCCGCTCGCCGAAGCGGAGATCGTCCGCCTGTTTCGGGCGCGAGATGCGGAGTTTTCAGCCGTTTGTGCGGCCGCTGACGATCTGCGCCGACGGGTCAATGGCGACATCGTCAGTTATGTCGTGACCCGCAACATCAACTACACCAATATCTGCTACTTCAAATGTCAGTTCTGCGCCTTTTCCAAGGGGAAACTCAGCGAGAACCTCCGCGGGCGCCCCTATGACCTGGAGATGGCGGAGGTGGCGCAGCGGGTGAAGGATGCCTGGCAGCGTGGCGCCTCGGAAGTTTGCATGCAGGGCGGCATTCATCCCTCCTATACCGGCGACAAATATCTGCAGATTTGCCGGACCGTGAAGGAAGCCGTGCCGGAAATGCACATCCATGCCTTCTCTCCGCTGGAGGTTTGGCAGGGGGCAAAGACGCTCGGCGTATCCGTTCGCGATTTCCTTGCTCGGCTGAAGGACGCGGGGCTTGGCACGCTGCCTGGAACGGCTGCCGAAATACTGGATGACGAGGTACGCGAACTGCTCTGTGCGGATAAGATCCGCACGGACGAATGGCTGGAGGTGATGCGTACCGCGCACCAACTGGGCTTCCGCTCGACCGCCACCATCATGTTCGGACATATCGATCGTTACGAGCATTGGGCGCGGCATCTGGTCCGAATCCGTGACCTGCAGGCGGAAACCGGCGGCTTCACGGAATTCGTCCCTTTGCCCTTCGTGCACATGGAAGCGCCGATTTACCTCAAGGGCAGGTCGCGGCCGGGACCGACGTTCCGCGAGACGATCCTGATGCATGCGGTCGCGCGGCTGGTCCTCAACCCGCATATAACCAATATCCAGGCGTCTTGGGTGAAGCTCGGACCCGATGGCGTGGCCCACTGCCTTGATGCGGGCGTCAACGATCTTGGCGGCACGCTGATGGATGAGAGCATTTCACGCGCCGCAGGAGCCAGTCACGGCCAGGAGATGGTTCCGCAGCGGATGGAAGCACTGATTCTTGCGGCGGGAAGGCTACCTCGCCAGCGGACCACCCTTTATGGCAACCCGCCTGCCGCTCTGCGCGAGCGTTCCTTTGCGGCCGCCATCGAACACGCTTCGGCAACTCCGCTCCGCAGGCAGCTTTGATTTTCTTGGAAACCGTCATCGAGGTTGCATTATCTTACTAACATTAGTACGATAGTGTGAAACTGCTGGAGGACGAGGCCAGCAGGCTGGAGATGCTGATGTCCGCTGGTGAAATGATCCTTGCGCCGGAAATTTTTGATCGGAGAGTCCGCCAATCGGCAATGGAGCGCGCCCGGAAAAGGGGAATCCGGCTGCCCACTTTCACGCAGCTTGCCGGTGACGCACCCATGCCAGCGGGAACGGAGGCGCGACTGAGAAGCGTCGATCCGGATGCACCCGAGGCACCGAATCTCTTCCGGGTTCACTGGTTCAACGCGGCGGATCGTCGAGAGCGCGTGGAGGTTCCCGCTCATCTCGTGCTGCCAAAGGCCCTCACCGGAGTTGATGCGCCGATCCTGGTCCTGCTCGGTTCGTATTTCCCTATGATCGGCGCGCACAAGGTGCTGCCCGCGTACGCGGGGCTGGTCACTCGGCTCGTGTCAGGCAGCTTCGATCCGGAGCGGCATCGCGCCATATGGCCGTCAACCGGCAACTATTGCCGTGGCGGCGTGGCGATATCTCGCATACTGGGCTGCGATAGCGTGGCTGTGCTGCCAGAGGGCATGAGCCGCGAACGCTATGACTGGCTTGAGCGCTGGGTCTCGCATCCTTCTCATATCGTGCGCACCTACGGTACCGAGAGCAATGTCAAGGAAATCTACGACAAGTGTAACGAGTTGGCGGCAAACGAGGAGAATGTCATCCTCAACCAGTTCTCCGCCTTCTCAAACTATATGGCGCATTTCGCCTGCACGGGTTCGGCCTGCGAAAGGGTGTTCGAGAGTTATCGCCGCAGCAATCACTCCGCGCGGGCAGTCGCTTTCGTTTCCGCTACAGGATCAGCGGGCACGATCGCGGCGGGTGACAGGCTGAAATCGATCTACGGCACCAAGATCGCCGCTGTCGAGGCGCTCGAATGTCCGACCATGTTGGAGAACGGATACGGCGAGCACAATATCCAGGGCATCGGCGACAAGCACATCCCTCTCATCCACAATGTGATGAACATGGATGCCGTTATCGCCGTCTCGGACAGCTTCCCGGATCGATTGAACCTCCTGTTCAATTCGGCGGCCGGTAAGGATTATCTCGCCAGCCGCAGTGATCTTGACCCGGACTTGCTGGCAGCCTTCTCCGAAATCGGCATTTCCGGCCTCGCCAATATCGTTGCCTCGATCAAGCTCGCGCGACGCATGAATTACGGTCCGGACGATGTGATCGTGACTGTCGCGACCGACAGCGCTCGCCTTTATGGCACCGAAATGGAAGCGGCTGCTGCCAAATTCTTCCCGGAGCGCTTCGGTGTGGCGGACGCGGAGCGGGTGTTCGCATCCTGCCTGGCCGGCATTTCCGATGATCATGTGCTGGAGCTCGACCAGCGCGAGCGGCGGCGCATCTTCAATCTCGGCTACTACACCTGGGTGGAGCAGCAGGGGGTGGCGATCGAGGATTTCGATCGTCGCTCGAACCAGTCCTTCTGGCGGGAAGTCGCGGCGTCCGTGCCTGTCTGGGACGAATTGATCACCGACTTCAATGCTGAAGCCGGCTTGAACTGATGCGTGGCGGCGGGCCGCCGAAGAGAGGAGAACAGCGTGCTTGAGGGGCAATTGGAGCCGTACGGCAGGCTCAGGGACAATCTGGCCAACAGGGATCGCAGCCTTCGGGAGAAGGTGATGTCGCTTGAGGAGGCGGCTTCTCTGGTGCAGGACGGTATGAAGGTCGGCATCGGCGGCTCGACTATGTCGCGTACGCCCATGGCGATGATCTGGGAGTTGATCCGCCAGCGCAAGCAGCGGCTTTCCTGCTCACGCTGCATCGTTTCCACCGACGGTGACCTGCTCATCGGCTCCGGCGTTTCAGACCACATCGTCACGAGCTGGTTCGCTCAAGGGATCCTCTGGGGCCTCTCCAAGGTCATGCGGCACCATATCGAGAAGGGCGGCAAGCGCTATGACGAATGGAGCCATATGGCAATCGGCATGCGGTTCCGCGCCGGCGCCATGGGCCTGCCGTTTCTCCCGATACGCTCGATGCTTGGTTCGGACGTGCTGCGTCTTCGGCCGGAGGCTAAGGCGATCGACTGTCCCTTCACTGGAGAAAAGCTGCTCCTGGTCCCGGCGCTCAACCCGGACGTGGCGCTCATCCATGTGCAGCGCTGCGACGCCTATGGCAATGCCCAGATCGATGGCCTCCAATTCATGGATATCGATCTGGCGATGGCTGCCAACAGCGTCATCCTGACCACCGAGCGGATCGTCTCCAACGACCAGATCCGCCGTGCTCCGGACCAGACGAAGATCCCCTTCTTCTGCGTCGATGCCGTTGTGGAGGTGCCATATGGCTCGGCTCCGCACGAATGCTACGGCCTCTACGAGCCGATGATGAAGCACATGAACGCCTATGTGGCACAGGTGAACGGCGATCCGGTCGAAGGCATGCAAGCCTATCTGGAAAAGTATGTCTACGAGCCGAAATCATGGAACGACTATCTGGCGCTGATCGGCTTGGAGGAGGTTCTGGAGGCCGCTCGTTCTGGGAGGAGCATCTACAATGACTGAGGCTCGTTACACTGCGGCCGAAATCCTGACCGTCCTGGCGGCACGGCACCTCTCCGATGGTCAGGTGGTGTTCGCCGGCATCGGAATTCCGCTGCTTGCGGCAACGCTCGCCCAGCGCCTGGGCGCGTCGGGTCTTACCATCCTGTTCGAGGGCGGTGTGGTGGGCGCTTTTGTCGAACCGGGCAAGCTGCCCCCTTCCACCAATGATCAGCGTTGCACCAAGCGCGCCAACATGGTGCTGGGCAGCGCCGACGTGCTGCTGCTCCTGCAGCGCGGCTATGTGGATATCGGCTTCATGGGCGGTGCACAGATCGACCAATACGGCAATCTGAATTCGTCCTTCATTGGCGATCCAGGGGACCCACGTACGAGGCTGCCGGGCACTGGCGGCGGCAACGACATTTCGAGCCTCACGAACATGATTGTCGCCATGAAGCATGAAAAGCGGCGCTTCGTGGAGCAGGTGGATTTCATCACCAGCCCCGGATTCATCCGGGGCGGCCGCACCCGCGCAGAAAGCGGGCTGCCGATGGGCGGAATGTTCCGCGTCGTTACCGAGCTTGCCGTCTTCGGCTTTGACGAGGCGAGCCGGCGCATGAAGGTGCTTGCGCTCAATCCCGGAGTTACCCGCGAACAAGTGCAGGACAACACCGGCTTCACGCTCGTCTTTGACGAGAAGACTGCCATCACCAAACCGCCGACGGAGCAGGAATTGAGCATGCTTAGGATGCTCGATCCCGAGCGTCTGTTCATCGGCTGATTTATCTGGAGGAGTATTGATGACCATTCTTTCCAATACGTTCGGCATCGCCGCACGTAATTTCATGGCTTACCCGGAAATGCCCGATGCGGGCGCGCTGGTCGATTACGGTGTGCGCGTCGAGGAATTGGGCTACGATTCCGTCTGGGTCTGGGATCACATGCTGCTCGGCGTCGATCCGAATTTCCCGATCATCGATTCACTGACGGTGCTCACGGGTATTGCCGCGCGCACGAAGCGCATCAAGATGGGTACGGGCATTCTGGTGCTGCCGCTTCGCAATCCCGTGGCGCTCGCCAAGCAACTCGCCAGCATGGACCAGCTCTCCCAGGGGCGCCTTGTGATGGGCATGGCGGCCGGCTGGTATAAACGCGAGTTCGACGCCGTCGGCATCCCCTTCGACAAGCGGGGCAAGCTGATGGACGAGAATCTCGAGATCATGACCCGCTTGTGGACCGAGCACCTGGTCGACGGGGAATATATGAACCACAAGCTCTCTGCCGCGGTCATGTATCCGAAGCCGTACCAGCAGCCCCGCATGCCAATCCTTCTGGGGGGCTATGTGGATGTGGTGCTGAAGCGCGCGGCGGTGAAGGGCGACGGCTGGCTCACCTATTTCTACAAGCCCGAGGACTTCAAGCGCTCCTGGGACAAGATGCGGGGTTTCGCGGCGGAGGCCGGCAAGGATCCCGACACGCTGCTGAATGCTTCCCAGCTCCCCATCTGCGTCGGCAAGTCTAAGGCCGCCGTGCATGACGACATGATGGACTGGCTCAACAAGGAGTGGGACTTCCCATCCCACAGCGATTGCTCGCGCGAGAGCGCCATCATGGGCACGGTAGACGAGTGCGTGGAGCAGCTGCGCGAGCACATCAAGGTCGGTGTGCAGAAGATCATTTTCGTTCCGTACAAGTACCAGATGGACCAGGTCGAGATCATCGCCAAGGAGATCATCCCACGCCTGCGGCAGGGATGAACCGATCACTCAGCGAACAATCTATCCGGAGTTTTGAATGTCCGACGCGAACCGTCAGAAGATTCTCGACAAGGTCGACGCTTCAAGGGAAGAAGCGATAGCGCTGTTGCGTGACATGGTGAAAATCCCGAGCGTTACCGGCGACGAGGCGGCGATCCAGAAGTTCATGGCCGACTATATGCGCGGCATCGGGCTCGAGGTCGATATCTGGGAAACCGACTGGGAGGAGCTGAAAAAGCATCCTGGTTACCGCCCCGTCGATCGCGGATATGAGGGCCGCCCGAACATCGTCGCTACGCTGAAAGGCACCGGCGGGGGGCGCTCCCTGCTGCTCAACGGGCACACAGACGTCATACCGGTCGGCAATGGGGAAGGCTGGAGCGACGATCCGTGGTCGGCCAAGATTGAAAACGGCCGTATTTACGGCCGGGGCTCGTGCGACATGAAGAGCGGTGTGGCGAGCCACGTCTTGGCGGTGAAGTTCCTGAAGGAGCTCGGCCTCACCCCAAAGGGTGACGTGATGATCAACGTCGTCATCGATGAGGAGGTCTCCGGCCATGGCACGCTCGACACCGTTGCGCGAGGCTACAGAGCCGATGCCGGCATCTCCGGCGAAACGAGCGATCTCGCGGTGCAGCCGGCCTGCATCGGGCGCATCTGGTTCGAGATCGAGATCCAGGGCAAGCCCGCGGGAATCCAGCAGCGCTACCTCGGCGTCAGTGCCATTGAGCTCGGCTATAAGATCGTCAAGGCGGTGCAGGAACTGGAGGATCATCGCGTGGCGACCGTGCGCCACCCGCTCTACCCAAGCGCGATAGACTCGCTTCCCTGCATCATCGGCAGCTTTCAAGCGGGCAACTATCCCAGTGCCTTCCCCGCCTCGGCGCTTCTGAAGGGTTCTATCGGCACGGTGCCGGGTGAGGACCATGAGGGTGTAAAGCAAAGTCTCGTAAAGAAGATTGCCGAAGTCGCCGCACGGGACGAGTGGATGAAAGATCATCCGCCGATCGTCCGGTTCGTGGGCTATGATGCGGAAGCCTCGGAGATCCCGCGCGGTCACCCCATCGTGGAGACCGTGTCGCGGGCCTATACGGAAATCACTGGCAAGCAGCCCGTGATCAGCGGCCGCCAGGGCGCGGCGGATACGCGGTTCCTCAACAGCTATGGCGATACGCCCACCGTCATTTTCGGCCCCGGCTCAACCGCCGTGATGCACGCCAATGACGAATATGTCTCGATCGAAGATTATCTCACGGCCATCAAGGTGATGGCGCTCAGCATCTATGATTGGTGCAACGGGGAAGCCCAGACCAAATCCTGATCGATTCGCGAGCGAACAAAGAGGAGGGGCGCACCTTTGAGGCGCCCCTTCTTCTTTGGCGGACTTTGTATAACATACTATCTTACTATAAATAGATTGACTTGGACTCTGATCGGAGTCACATTGAATGCGTCGGAGGGGTTCTCCTCCGGGCAATCAAGGAGAAGGGGGCCATGCAGATCGCGGTTTTGAGCGATGAGGACACGCGGGTGGCGGTCACGCCGGAGACGGTTCGCAAATATGGGGCGCTTGGCGGCAAGATCCGCGTGCAGGGCGGCGCCGGGATCGGGGCCGGCATCCTCGACCAGGACTTCGAAACGGCCGGGGCAGACATCGTCCAAGACGCTGCCACTGCGGTCGGGGAAGCCGACATCGTGCTTGCAGTTCGCCGGCCGGAGGAAGCGGTAATCCGCGCCTGCAAGCCGGGCGCGGCCGTATTTGCTACCATGGATCCGTTTCGCGCCAATGGGGCGCTTGAGGTGATGGCTGAGGCCGGCGTGAATGCCTTCGCGATGGAATTCATGCCCCGCATCACCCGCGCCCAGTCGATGGACGTTTTGTCGAGCCAGGCGAGCCTGGCCGGCTACCGCGCCGTTATCGATGCGGCTGGTGAGTTTTCCCGGCTGCTGCCGATGATGATGACCGCCGCCGGGACCGTTCCAGCCGCGCAGGTTTTCGTCATGGGAGCCGGCGTTGCCGGGCTGCAGGCGATCGCGACGGCGCGCCGCCTTGGGGCCTCCGTCTCGGCCACCGATGTGCGGCCGGCGACGAAGGAGCAGGTGGCCTCTCTCGGTGCCAAATTCATCGCAATCGAGGACGAGGAGTTTCGGGCGGCCGAAACGGCCGGCGGCTACGCCAAGGAGATGTCGCAAGCTTATCTGGCGAAGCAAGCCGAACTGATCGCAAGCCATATCGCCAAACAGGACATCGTCATCACCACCGCTCTCATTCCGGGGCGGCAAGCACCTCGCCTTGTCACCCGTCAGATGATCGAAACGATGCGGCCCGGCTCGGTGCTGGTTGACCTGGCCGCCGAGCAAGGCGGCAATGTCGAAGGCTCGAAGGCTGGCGAAATCGTCACCGACGCACGCGGCATCAAGATTATCGGCAATTCCAGCATTGCGCGGATCAGCACCACGGCTTCGAGCCTCTATGCGCGCAACCTTTACAGCTTCGTTTCGATGCTGATCGACCGCGACAAGCCTGCCCTTGCCATCAACTGGGAGGACGAGCTGGTGAAAAGCACCATTCTGACGCGTGACGGGAAGATCGTCCATCCGGCCTTCGCCGGTACGCGGCCCAACTGACAGGTAGGATCGCGCCGCTCGTATTGATGCCGAGTGGCGCAACTCGTGGAGAAAATTACATGACGTCCACCGCCGTGATTCAGCTTTTTGTCTTTCTGCTTGCCGGGTTCGTCGGCTTTCAGACCATAACGCGCATCCCGCCGCTTCTGCACACGCCGTTGATGGCTGCCACCAATGCCATTTCCGGTATCTCTCTGGTTGCTTCGCTCGTGCTGGCAGGCACCAACCAGGGTCTGCTCAGCACCGTGCTCGGTACGATCGCCGTTGGTTGCGCCACGGCGAATGTGGTGGGCGGCTTCCTCATCACGGACCGCATGCTGGCTATGTTCAAGCCGCAGAGGCTTGAGGCCAAGGAGTCCCTCAACTCATGATCACCACCGGTATCCAACTCGCCTATCTTTCCGCCGCAGCGCTCTTCGTGATGGCGCTGCGCTCGCTCGGCCAGCCGACGACGGCCCGCCGCGGCATGCAGATGGCTGCCTTCGGCATGCTCGTTGCCGTCTGCGCGACGCTTGTCGACCAACGTATCCTTAGCTACGAGTGGCTGACCGTTGGGCTCATTGCCGGCGGCCTCATCGGATATCCGCTGGGGATGTGGGTCCCGATGACGGCGATGCCCCAGCGCATTGCATTCAGTCATGCGTTCGGCGCACTCGCGGCAACTCTGGTCGGCGTCGGCGAGTATCTGCACGGTTTCGACGAGGAAACTCTGACGCACGGTAAGACCATCGCGCTGGGCTTTGAGGTGTTTCTCGGTGCGCTGACGGTGACGGGGAGCCTGATGGCGTTCGGCAAGCTGCAGGAACTGCTGCCGGGAGCGCCGATTACGTTCCGCGGACAAAATCTCTTCAACCTGTCGCTCTTCGCAGTAGGCTTGGCCTGCCTCGTATGGCTTATCGTCTCGCCTTACAGCGTTCCACTTTTTGTGGCGATCCTGGCGATCGGCCTGGTCATCGGTATCCTGATGGTGATGCCGATCGGTGGGGCCGACATGCCGGTCGTCGTGTCGCTGCTCAACTCCTATGCGGGTCTTGCTGCCGTGGCGACGGGCTTCGCGCTCGACAACAACATCCTGATCGTCGTCGGCGCGCTCGATGGGGCCAGCGGTTTCATCCTGTCGATGGCCATGAGCAAGGCAATGAACCGCTCCTTCACCAATGTGCTCTTTGGCGCCTTCGGGACGGAGGCCGGCATGTCGGAGGCCTCCCAGGGAGCGGTTGGCGAGATGGTGGCGATCGAGCCGGAGGATGCCGCCCTGCGGCTCGCATTCGCCAGGCGCGTCATCATCGTTCCCGGTTATGGGCTCGCGGTTGCACAAGCACAGCACCAGGTGCGGGAGCTTGCGGACCTTCTGGAAAAGCGCGACGTGGATGTGCGCTTCGCTATCCATCCCGTCGCGGGCCGGATGCCAGGCCATATGAATGTGCTCCTTGCGGAGGCCGGGATTTCTTACGACAAGCTGTTCGACATGGAAGACATCAACGAGCGCTTTTCCGATGCGGATGTCGCTCTTGTCATCGGCGCCAACGACGTGGTCAATCCTGCCGCGCGCACAAACCGGAGTTCACCGATTTATGGCATGCCGATCCTCAATGTTCAGGACGCCAAGAGCATCATTGTCTTGAAGCGCGGGCGCGGCAAAGGCTTCTCAGGAGTGGAGAACGACCTCTTCGTCTCGCCAAAGACAAACATGCTGTTCGGCGACGCCAAACAATCGCTGGCACAGCTTGCCAACGAGGTTAAGCAGGCATGAGGAGGAAAGGCGGCAGAAGGACTTTGCCGCCTCACCGTGAGGAGAGTTGAGCCGCATCTTGCTATCTTACTAAATATAGTCTGAGATGTGATCTCACCGTATCAGGGTTGCGGCTGATTCAGGAGAGGGAGGAATTGCACCATGGCTGCACAGGTTAGCAGCGGGCAGGGCGTGGGGGCTTCGCTTCAGCGCAAGGAAGACGACAGGCTGTTGCGCGGCAGAGGCCAGTTCGTGGCCGACATCCGGCTCGCCGGCATGAAAGATGTCGCTTTCGTGCGCTCGCCGATTGCCCATGGCCGGGTACGGGGGGTGCATGTTCCAGAAGAGCTGCGCGACAGGGTCGTCGTGGCTGCCGATCTCGAGGGCGTGAAACCGATCCAGGCCGTTTCGGGCCTTCAAGGCTTCAAACCGTCGGATCAGCCGATCCTGGCTTATGAGAAGGTGCGGCAGGTAGGCGAACTGATCGCCATGTGCATAGCCGACACGCGCGCGCACGCGGAGGATCTAGCCGCACTTGTGGAGCTGGATCTCGAGGAACTCCCGGCAGTGCACGATATGCTCGCCGCGCGTCAGCCGGGGGCACCGCTGCTCCATGAGCAGTGGGGGGACAATATTTTTCTTGAGACCTTTGTCGACGTCAATATGGAGGCGGCGCTCGATGCGCCGATCAAGGTGACGCGGGAGATTTCGACCGCGCGACAAAGCATGGCGCCAATGGAGGGGCGAGGCACGGTTGCCTATTGGGACAACCGCATGGGCCAGCTCGTCCTTTACACCGGCTGCCAGATGCCGCACATCGTGCGGACCGGCCTCGCCGAGTGCCTCGGGCTCGATCACCACCAGGTTCGCATCATATCGCCGGATGTGGGCGGCGGCTTCGGCTACAAGGGCATCCTTCTGCCGGAGGATGTCTGCCTCGGCTGGTTCGCGATGCGTTGCGGCCATCCGGTCCGTTGGATCGAGGATCGGCGCGAACATCTGACCGCCGGCGCCAATTGCCGCGAGCACCACTATCGTATCACCGGCTATGCCGATCGAGATGGAAGGCTTCTTGGAATCGATTGCGAAGCCACGGTGGATTCTGGAGCCTATTCCTCCTATCCGTTCTCTGCTTGCCTTGAGGCGGCGCAGGTCGCAAGCATCCTGCCCGGTCCGTACGATTTCCCGTCCTATCGCTGCCGCACCTGGTCGGTCGCCACCAACAAATGTCCCATCCTGCCTTATCGCGGGGTGGCACGCACCGGCGTTTGCTACGCGATGGAGCTGGTCATCGATGCGATTGCCCGCGAAGTTGGCATGGAGCCGCACGAGGTGCGGCTGAAGAATCTCGTGCGCCCGGAGCAAATGCCCTTCGACAACATCACTCGAAAGCATTTTGACAGCGGTGATTATCCGGAAGCACTGCGCCGTGCCATCGCCGCGATCGACGTGCCAGCGATACGCGCACGCCAGGCGCGTCCCGAGCCGGATGGCAGGCTGATCGGTGTGGGTCATGCGATCTACTGCGAGCAGGGCGCACACGGCACCTCCGTCTATGCCGGTTGGGGCATCCCTATGGTGCCGGGGCACGAACAGGCGACGGCGCGCATGACGCCCGACGGGGGTTTGGAATTGCGTGTCGGTGTGCACTCGCACGGCCAGAGCATGGAGACGACGCTGCCGCAGATCGCGCACGAAATTCTTGGCATCGATGTCGCCAAGATCAAGCTGGTGCACGGAGACACGGAATACACACCCTATTCTACGGGAAGCTGGGGATCGCGCTGCGCCGTGATGGCAGGCGGCGCTGTGGCGACCGCCTCGCGCGAGATAGCCAAGCTCGCCGAGGGCATCGGCGCACATCTTCTGCAGGCAAAGATAGATCAGGTGGAACTGGTCGGCGGCGCCGTGGTAGGGCCATCCGGCAGTGTCACGCTCGAAGAGATCGCGCGGACCTGGTACCGTCGCCCCCAAAACCTGCCGGACGGCGTCGATCCGCGCGGCCTGGAAGTGACGATCGGCCACAAGCCGGTCCGCGACAGCGGCACATTCAGCTATGCGGCGCACGCCGCTGTTGTGGCCGTCGATCCGGAACTCGGAGACATCGAAATCCTCGACTATGTCATCGTCGAAGATGGCGGCAAGCTCATCAACCCGATGGTGGTCGACGGGCAGATCTTCGGCGGGCTGGCGCAGGGCATCGGTACCGCGCTTTATGAGGAGATGAATTTCGACGCCTCCGGCCAGCCGCTTGCCTCTACCTTTGCCGATTATCTTCTGCCGGGCCCGACGGAGATACCCGCGCCTCGGCTGGAGCATATGGAGACTCTGGCCCCCTACACGGAATTCGGCGTCAAGGGGATAGGAGAGGGCGGAGCGATCGCGCCTCCTGCGGTCATCGGCAACGCGGTCAACGATGCGCTGAAGCGTTACGGCGTCGAGCTTTTGCACACGCCGATGACGCCACGTCGGGTTCTGGAAGCGATCCGTAATGCCCCTGTCCGCGAGGATCGCGGGCCCGAGGCGATGGAGAACATGCGCGGAGAATTCGCATGAAGCCCGTCAACTTCGACTATGTGCGGCCGAGGGACGTCGAAGGCGCGCTCCGGTTCATCGCCAATGACGAGCGTGCGGTGAAGATCATGGCAGGCGGCCAATCGCTAGGGCCGATGCTCAATATGCGACTGGTGCAGCCGGACCTCATTGTCGACATCACCGGCATCGAAGAACTCCGCCAAGTGGAAGAGAAGAACGACACGGTTGTGTTCGGCGCGTGCATCACGCATGCTGACATCGAGGATGGCAGGGCCCCGGACGTTACACGGGGCGCGTTGCGCACTGTGGCGCGCGGCATCGCCTATCGGGCTGTGCGCAACCGCGGCACGATCGGCGGCAGCATCACCCACGCTGATCCTTCGGCCGACTGGATATCCATCCTGGCAGCGCTTGGAGCGACGGTGACGCTGCGCGGGCCGGAAGGCAGCCGCAGCATTCCCATCGAGAATTATATCATGGGAGCGCTCGAGGCCGATCTTCGGCCGGGCGAGATGCTTGTTTCCGTCACGGTCCCGCGGCTCAGCGCGGCGGCCCGCTGGGGCTATTACAAGAGCTGCCGCAAAACGGGTGAATTTGCGCATGCCATCGGCGCTTTCCTTATCGATCCCGAGCGGGATGTGTGTCGTGCGGTTTTCGGTGCCACTGAGAGCCGGCCGATCGTCGTAGCCGATGCGCGCAGGCTGCTTGGCGACAGCTCTGCCCCGAGCGCAGGATTCGATAGCCGGCTCGCCGACGAACTGGTGGAGGCCGGCGGCATGGCCGACCCGATCGACCGACAAATCCACGTGGCCGCGTTGCGGCGCGCCGTCGAGCAGGCAGGTGCGGCATGAATACGATCAACCTCACCATCAATGGCCGGGCGACCAGCGCCCCCTGCGAACCCCGCACGCATCTTGCGGACTTCATTCGTGAGACCCACGATCTGACAGGAACGCATATCGGCTGTGAACACGGCGTGTGCGGTGCGTGCACGGTGCTCATTGACGGGGTGCCGGCGCGGTCTTGCATTACCTTTGCCGCCGCCTGTGAGGGAGCCTCGGTGACCACTGTGGAAGGGCTGGATGAGGACGAGATCACGGCCGAACTGCGCGTCGCCTTTTCGCGCGAACACGCATTGCAGTGCGGCTACTGCACGCCCGGCATGCTTGTCTCCGCGCGGGACGTTGTGCTGCGCATGGAGGCACCAACAGAGCAAGACATCCGCGTCGCGATGAGCGGCAATTTGTGCCGCTGCACGGGATATGTGGGCATCGTCAAAGCTGTCCAGGCAGTGGTTGCCGATCGACGGGCGCGCGGCATCCAGCCGATACCCGATGGAGGCCGGACCCGGCTTGGTCCCGCCGGTTCGGGCAATGCGGCGGAACGGGGAGCCGCACCGGCCCCAGCCACCACGATGAACGGGGCGATCTCCGCTTCAGCAGCGCGCCCGGCCTCGGTTGCCCAGGCGGAAAATTGGAAGCCCCAGACAACCTTCGAGCAGAGCTTTACGGTCGCCCATCCTGTGGATGTGGTTTGGGGCTTCTTCGGTCGGGTAGAAGAGGTTGCCGCCTGCCTCCCTGGTGCCTCTCTCAACGGCCCAGCCCGGGATGGGCATGTGGAGGGGCAGATCAAGGTCAAGGTGGGGCCGATCTCTGCCGAGTTCCATGGAGCGGCCGATATCACCCGGGACGAGGCCACCCGCACCGGTGTCATTGACGGGGTTGGTAAAGACAGGCGCAGCAATTCGACCACACGGGGGCAAATCCGCTATGCCGTCCGGCAGGCAGAGACACCGGGTGAGACCCGCGTCGACCTGACCGTCGGCTTCACCCTGTCGGGCATGCTCGCGCAGTTCAGCCGGTCAGGCCTCGTGCAGGACGTCGCCAACAGGTTGATTGCCGTATTCGTCCAAAATCTGGAAGCACGCCTGGCGCACCAGATGCGAGGCGACGCGGGGCCACCGCCTGCGGCGGGAGAGTTCGATGCGGGTTCGTTCCTGTCCTCGGTTTTCCTGGGCCAACTGAAGCGCTTGGTGGGGCGGTTCTTCCGGCGCAATTAACGCAAACGTCCAGCGGCCCTTTCGATGAGCTCCGTGCCTTCTTTCGAAGCGCAGCCCATCCTTGTTGCGGCGGGTTGCGGGACGAGGCCGATTCCGTCAATTCATGCGATTCTGCCAAACCCAGTGTGCTATGGCGCTTTCATCCTATTTGTCGTACATAAAGATCATGAAAAAACTTGCTTCTCTTTACGATCGCAGCCGTGTCCCGCTCTACATCCAAGTCGCATCAGTGATGCGGCAGCGGATCGAGAGCGGCCATTGGGCCGAAGGTGACAAGATCTCGACCCTCGAAGAGCTTGAGGCTGAGTTCGCCGTCGCGCGCGTGACCATCCGCCAAGCCATTGAACTGCTCCGCAACGAGGGCCTGCTCGATGCACAGCAGGGCCGGGGCACCTTCGTTTCCGGAAGGCCGCGTCACAACCGCTGGTTAAATCTCGCCAACGACTTCGACACCATGCTCGCGCTGGTGAAGGACAATGTGATCGAGCGTGTTCATATCGAAGAGAATGTCGCGCCGCCCGATCTCGATGAGCGGGAAGGAAAGCCAGCCGAGAAATACACGTTTCTTCGCAGCGTCCAGTATAACAACGGCGAGCCATTCTCGGTCGTGAACCTTTACCTGGCCCAGAACCTCTTTGCTCGCGATCGGAAACGCTTCTCCCATTCCGCGGCGTTGCCGAGCATCGTGGAGATGCAGGATGTCCGCATCCTTCATGCATACCAGACGCTGACGATCGGCGTTGCCGACCCGGAGACGGCCAATCTGCTGAAGATCGGTCTTGGCGAGCCCACCGCTGATTGCCGCCTGGTCCTGATAGACGATGCGAACACGGCTATCTACGTAGCGAACATCCACTATCTCAAGGATTGCTTCGCGTTACGGGTCGATCTCTTGAACAAGGGCAAGGTGGAAGCGTAGGCGCGCCGCGGTTTACCCACGGCGCGCGGGCCCATTACGCCGGCGCGAACAGGTCGGCCGGCGTGCAGCCGACAATCGCCCGGTAACGCGCCTCATCGGTGGCTCCCTCCGTATTGATGAGGAGCACGCGTGAATGCGCATCAATGCCGAGTGCCGACCGCGTCTTTGCGTCGGCAGCCGCCTTGAGAAAGCCGGCCAGGCCGGCAGCGCCGCTTTCGCCTGAGACGATCGGCGGATCGCCGGCGACCGGGCGGGCGAGGCGGCGCATGGTCTCGGCCGCGTCATCCTCGTCGATGGTCATGTAGGCGTCCGCTTTGCGCGAAAGAATGCGCCAGGCCACCAATGACGGCTCGTAGCATTCCAGCATGGCCATGATGGTGGGTTCGCCATGTGCAACCTTGAGGGGGTGACCGGCCTGCGCACTTTCGAACAGGCATGCCGCCCTGCTCGGTTCGACGACAATCAGGCGCGGGCGCTTGTCCCCGTAACGGACGTCGAAGTGACCGGCAACAGCCGCGGCAAGGCCTCCTACGCCTGCCTGAACGAAGACGTGTGTCGGCGCGGCCGCCAGGGCATCTGCCGCCTCCTTGAGCATCGCTGTATAGCCTTGCATGACAAGACCGGGAATTCGTTCGTATCCCGGCCAGGAGGTATCTGAGACGACGGTCCATCCCATCTCCTTGCACTTGCGTTCGGCCTCTGCGACTGAATCGTCATATGTGCCATCGACGCGGATAATCTGGGCCCCGAACGCGGCAATCGCGGCCACACGTTCGTCCGACACTCCTGAATGAACGAAGATCGCAGCTTTCGCGCCGACAAGTTGGGCGCCGGCGGCCACCGACTTGCCGTGATTGCCGTCCGTCGCGCAGCCGAAGGTCATGCCGGCGGCGACCTCGCGGACGGCCGGCGAATGCAGCTCTGCTATGTCCACTGGAAGGCCGAGCTTGCGGCCCGCCTGCTCCAGGACGAGACGGATAACGGCATAGGAACCGCCGAGAGCCTTGAAGCTGTTGAGGTCCAGCCTTTGACTTTCGTCCTTGACGTAGACGGCTTCGACGCCAGTCAGGCGGGCCAGGCCGGCAAGTGCATGGAGCGGGGTTGGCTTATGGTTCGGGCGGTAGGAAAGGAAGCGCGCTACCGCTTCGGCCGACGCGAGGCTGAGGATGTCGGCGTCTCTGGAATCGAGCGGTGTGCCGTGGTCGGGATGAGAGTTGAGGATAAGCAACGCGAAAGCTCCATGTTGCATCTGCGAAAAGTCGCGCATGAAAGAAGCCCGCCGGTGCGGCGGGCCAGTTTACATCGGATGATCAGATCAGGAGCCGACAAGCTCGATCTTGCCGTCAACGATCCGTACCAGCGTGCCATTCGCCATATATTGACCGCTCTCCCGGCCTTCGGGACCGTCCTTGACGAAGGTGACCGTTCCGTTGAGCGCCGGAGCTTCAATGTTCCAGAATGCCTCTTTGATCGCTTCCGGTTCAGCCTTGCCGGCCATTTCGATCGCTGCCTTGATGACCTGAATGCCGTCGTAGCCGCGGTAGCTCTCGGTCATGCCCGCTTTGTCGTGCCCGGCCTTTTCCCAGGCCGCGACGAAGGCTTTAGCCCTGTCGGGATGTTCGGCCCTTTCCGGGAACCACGGTGCGAAGAAGACCATGTGGATGCTGTTGTTGGCTGCGGAGCCGGCCTGCTGTATCAGCTGGTCGGGATTTTGCGATCCGCCGGTCGTGATGATCTGCTTCGTTATACCGAGCGCAGCAGCCTGCTTGAGGAGCAGTGTGAGTTGCTCGACCGCGGTCGTCACGATGATGGTGTCGGAGTCCGACGCCTTGATCTTGGACAGTTGCGCACTCAGATCCTGCGCGCCCTGATCCATTATCTCGGACAGTCCGACCTCGATTCCTTCTTCTCCAAGAGCCTTGGTGAAATCGTTTATGGTGCCGATTCCCCAGTCATTGTTGATGGCCAGGAAATCGACCTTCTTTATGTTGAGTTCCGGCAGGTGCTTCTTGAATAGTTCCGCTTCGACCCAGGAGGGCGGCGAAATGCGGAATACGTAGGGATTGCCTTGCTGGGTGATCTTCGACGACGAGGATGTCTCGACCAGCATCGGTACCTGGTACTGCATCAGCTTCGGCATCGCGGCGAGGGTAAGGCTGGACCCCCAGGCGCCGAGGAGGACGGGCACTTTGTCGCTGACGATAAGTTTTTCGGCAACGGCAGCAGCTTCGGTAGGATTGCTCTTGTTGTCCTCGATGACGAGCTGGAGCTTCTCGCCAAGAACCCCGCCATTGGCGTTGATCTCCTCCACTGCGAGCTTGGCGCCGTCGACGATGTAAGTGCCGGACGCCGCAAAGGGCCCGGTCAATGGCTGGTTGACGCCGATTTTGATCGGATCGGCTTGCGAGATACCGGCCCCTGCCAGGATCAGCGAGGCGGTAATCGCATACAAGTGCAAGCGCTCAATCAATGTCTTCTCCTCCGGTTATACGCATCAATTGCTTGGCACCTGGCCCAAGCAATCCTACTATTATACCAATAATAGTATAATAGGCAAATTGCCGATATGGAGGATACCAGCCCTCCACAGGGGCGGCTTCGTCCCTGTGTTTTGGGGCAGTGGAAGGCTCTATCGGACACTTGGCGGAGTTTCTAGTGCAGGCGCGGCAACTGCTGTCCGACAGCATGAATTGAGGCGCCGGCAGCATCTGGCCTCCGCAAACAGCTCAAGAACTGCATGTCACTATGGGTGGTGCGGGCCGCCGGTAAGAAAGCGCCACTAAATATCGCCGAGGGTGCCTATGTGTTCTCGACGCGCAACAACTTGCGCGGTGTATACTCTTTCGAGCCCTGTGCGCAGTGGCAGGTGGTCCAGCGGAACATCTCTGACCGGTTCCCGAAATGGCCAGCAGCTAAGGAGCTTCTTACCGGTACTGAGGGCAGATTAGCGTCTATTTCTTCGATCCGCTGAGTGGAATAAGCATAGATGTACCTGAGTGCTCATCGGCACCCAGTGAGAGATCACCATACGAGAATGATCAGACTTCATGATCCTACCTGATCCTGGAGGCCTGTTTAGGCGCTCCTGGCAGGGTCATGCACGAAATCGTTTTGGAAGTAAATCGCGCCTCGCTCAACGTGAGACGGAGCTGTCCTCCCACACGGCCCTCGCGGACGGACGACAAGACCCTCCCAGAAGGGGAGGGCCTTGACCGTTATGTCCACATCGGCAGCGGTGATCTTACCCGAGGACCTCCACAACTGCTTCGACGGTTTTGCCGACCACTTCGTCCGCTTCCGCCCGTGTCAGGCAGAGCGGCGGAGCGAAACCGAGTATGTCGCCCTGCGGCATGGCGCGACCGATCACCCCTCGCCGGGCCAGGGCTGCCGCAACGCTCGGGCCGACCTTCCGGTCCGACTCGAAGAAGGTGCGCGTGCCGCGTTCCTGGACGAACTCCACCGCGCAGAGAAGGCCTTCTCCACGAATTTCGCCGACATGGGCATGGCCTCCCAGCGCATCCTTCATAGCATGGTTGAAGTAGGCGCCGGTTTCCCTGGCATTTTCCACCAGCCCAAGCTCGTCGATCAGTTTCAGGTTGGCGACGCCCGCGGCCGCACCGATAGGATGGGCCGAATATGTCCAGCCGTGGCCGATCGGACCGTTCTCGTCCGTCCCCTGTTCGAGGACCTTCCATACCTTATCGCCGACAATGGAGCCCGATAGCGGCGCATAGGCCGAGGTCAGGCCCTTGGCGATCGTGATAATATCGGGCTCGATGCCGTAATGGTCCGATCCGAACATGGAGCCCAGCCGGCCGAAGCCTGTGACCACCTCGTCTGCGATCAGCAGGATGTCGTGCTCCTTCAGAACCTTCTGGATCGCAGCCCAGTAACCGGAAGGTGGCGGGACGATACCGCCGGTGCCGAGCACCGGTTCGCCTATGAAGGCTGCGATCGTGTCGGCACCTTCGCGGGCGATCAGCTTCTCCAACTCGTCGGCGCAGAAGGCTACGAAGTCGGCCTCGCTCATCCCGAGCTCCGGCCTCCGGTAGTAATAGGGCGCCTCCGTGTGGATCACCTGCGAAAGCGGCAGGTCGAACTTGTTGTGGAAGGTCGCAAGCCCGGTCAGCGAACCGGTGACGAGGCCGGAGCCATGATAGCCGCGCCAGCGGGAGATGATCTTCTTTTTCCGAGGCCGGCCGAGTATATTGTTGTAATACCAGACGAGTTTGACGTTGGTTTCGTTGGCGTCCGATCCGCCGAGGCCAAAATAGACCTTCGACATGTTCTTCGGCGCCCGCTCGAGCACCATCTTTGCCAGGGTGATCGAGGCTTCGGTGCCATGGCCGACATAGGCATGGTAATAGGCGAGTTCCTTCGCCTGCGCCGCGATCGCCTCGGCAATCTCAGAACGACCATAGCCGACATTGACACAGTATAATCCGGCGAAGGCATCGAGCAGCCGGTTGCCGTCGCGGTCCTCAATGAAGACGCCCTTGCCGCCGGTCACGATGCGGTTCGGCGTCTCGCCACGTGCGTGTTGGGCGAGATGGGTCGAGGGGTGGAAGAAATTCTCCCGGTCCCAGCGGTCGAGGACGTCATTTGTCAGCATCGTTGTTCTCCGTGCGGTCTTTCTGAATGCTCATGACACGTCGCAGCAGACGTATTTGAGATCGGTATAGGCTTCCATGCCATGGCGGGAGCCTTCGCGTCCCAGCCCGGCCTGCTTCATGCCGCCGAAGGGGATGGCAGCGCCGGTGATCTTGGTGCGATTGACCGCCACCATGCCGAATTCGAGCGCGCTGCTCATGCGCGCGATGCGGGCGCTGTCCGCGGTGTGAAGGTAGGCAACAAGCCCGGTCTCCGTGCGGTTCGCCCTTTCCAGCACTTCCTCCTCGCGGTCGAAGGGAGCAAAGGCCGCAACCGGGCCGAAGGTCTCCTCGCGGAAGATCGCCGCATCCTCCGGCACGTCCGCAAGGACTGTGGGCTGGAAGAATAGCGGCCCGGCGGGATCAACATTTCCGCCGGTGACAAGGCGCGCGCCGCGCGCCAGAGCGTCGGCGATGTGCTGTTCCTGCTTCGCGACGGCGCGAATGTTGATCAGCGGGCCGATGTCGGGATCGCTGGCACCAGGGCCGACCCGCATCGTCTCCACGCGTGTGGTAAAGGCGGCGACGAAGCGTTCATAGATGGACCGCTCTATGTAGAAGCGATTGGCCGCGAGGCAGTCCTGCCCTGATGTCGCAAACTTGGCCGCGAGTGCCCGCTCCACCGCCCGCTCGAAGTCGCAGTCCGCAAAGGCGATGAACGGCGCGTGTCCGCCAAGCTCCATGACCAGCCGCTTGATGGTCGGCGCCGACTGGGCGTAGATCAGACGGCCGGTCTCTGTGGATCCGGTGAAGGAGAGGATGCGCACCTTGGGCGATGCCGTGAAGGCGCCGACCACTTCGGGCGCGTCGCCGGTGACAACGTTGAAGACGCCGGCGGGAAAGCCGGCACGCTCGGCCAATTCGGCAAGCGCCAGCGCAGAGAAGGGTGTCTCGGAGGACGGGTGGCAAACGACGGTGCAGCCGGCGGCGAGCGCGGCAGCGGCCTTGCGCGTCAGCATCGCGGAAGGAAAATTCCACGGTGTCACGAGCGCAGCGACCCCGACCGGTTGGCGCAGCACGCGCATATCGGCGTCCGCCAAATGCGACGTGACGCTCTCCACATTCAATCGCTTCGCCTCCTCCGCATAGAACTCGACGTAGGAAGCGGCGTAATCGATCTCTCCGAGCGCTTCGGAAACCGGCTTGCCTTGTTCCTGGACCATGAGGCGGACAAGATCCTCGCGTGCGGCGACGATGAGATCGTGCCAGCGGCGGAGGATCTGTGCGCGCGTCAGGGGCAACTCGCCGGACCAAGGGCGAAATGCCCTGTGGGCGGCTTCGACCGCTTGTGCCGCGTCATCCGCCGTCAGTGCGGGCACGGAGCCGATACGCGAACCGTCGGCTGGGTCGGTGACGTCGATCATCCGCCCGCGCGAGCCCGCAGTCCAGGCGCCGTCGACATAGGCGAACTCCCGGAACAGGCGCGGGTCTGCAAGCGACGTCAGGGTGGTCTTCTGCAGGTAGGCGATCGAGGTCATGGCGGGGCCTCTCGTTGGCAAGTGCCCCACATTGTGCGCTGACAGGCGCCGACGATGATTTTGAAGAGCCCGGTGACGGCCAAAGCTTCGTCGGAAGTGAGAGCCGGGAGCAGAGGTTTTTTCGCCAGTTAGTCCTGCGCCTGCATGCCAAGCAGCTGCACTAGGGGCGGCGGCCTGAGCTTAACCGATTTCGTCACGACATAGGTGAAGTAGCGCGAGAGGCCGACTTTCGCCTCAAGCAGTTCATCCACCAGGCGCTGGTAGGCGTCTATGTCGCGCGTGACGATCTGCAGGATATAATCGAAGCCGCCGCCGACAGCCCAACACGCGACAACCTCGTCCAGAGGCGACAGCGCGCGCTCGAACTGGTGGAAATCCTGAGCGCGGTGGCTTTCGAGTTCGGCCGCCATGAACACTGTTATGTGAGGCGCGATCTTCTTCAGCGCGATCTCGGCCCGATAGCCGGTGATGAGGCCCGCCTCCTCCAGCCGCTTCATCCTTTCCCATGCGGGCGCGGCTGAGAGGTTCACCCGCTTTGCAAGCTCGGCCTTGGAAATGCGACCCTCGCGGCTGAGGATGGCCAGGATCTTCAGGTCGCGGTCATCGAGCTTCAGCATCGGCCGCACCATTTCGGTAACGGAAAGTTTCGGTCATCGCCCCGGCTGATCCCCGGCATACGCCAAAGAAGGATGGCGTTGCAGAACGGCGCAAGAACACGGAACCATCTCACGTCGAGATCACGGATCCCACCCCGGCCTTCCGCGCCAGTTCCAGGGCGAAGGTCGCAATGGCAGTATCCTGAGCGCCGGTACCAGTGAGATCGCAAATGGTGACCTGCTCGTCGGAGATGCGGGCCTCCTTCGTGCCGACGACGATCTCGCCAAGTTCCGGAGGCGTGCCACGGTTCCAGAGACCGGCAGCCTTGGCGCTGCGCAGTTCGCCCAGAAGCTCGCATTGGCTGACCCTGTCGCAGATATAGAGGTCGGCAGCCGCAATCGCGGCGGGATCGATCTCGTTCTTGCCCGCCTGGTCGGAGCCCATGGCGGTGATGTGGAGACCGGGGTGAAGCCACTCGGCCTGCAGCACCGGATGTTCGGCGGGCGTGGTTGTCACGACGAGCTGGCTCGCAGCGACGAGCCGGGCCGGATCAGGCTCGTAGGTCGCAATGACGGGCAGGTTGGTTGCGATATCGCGCGCACAGGCCTCCGCCTTCTCGGGGTCGCGTCCCCAGACCAGAACCCGGTTGAACGGGCGGACCAGATGGGCCGCCTGGAGCTGCAGCCGTGCCTGCACTCCTGTGCCGATGACGCCGGCAGTTTCCACGCGCGAGGGCGCAAGGTGGCGGGCGGCGACCGCGCCAGCGGCGGCGGTACGCAAATCAGTGAGGTAGCCGTTGTCGAGCAGCAGCGCCTCGACCAGCCCGGTCTTGGCGGAGAACAGGATCATCAGCCCGTTGAGGCTCGGAAGCCCGATCTTCGGATTGTTGAAAAAGCCTGGGCTGACCTTGATGGCGAAACCTTCGAAGCCTGGAATCCAGGCGGTCTTCACGTCCACTTCGCCATTGGCCTCCGGGAGGGCCATGGACAGGATCGGCGGCATTACCACCTTACCCGAGGCGAGTGCCGCAAAGGCACGCTCCACAACGTCGATCGCCGGGAGGTCGAGCTTGATCAGCTTCCGCAGATCGGTTTCGGTCAGGATCGTGACCTCACGCGCCATAGGTTCGCCCTTTCACTTCGGTGTCGCCGAGCTGAACGCTTCGTCCCGAGATGATGTCGGTGAAGCTGGTCATGTCGACATTGCGGCCGGTCAGGATCGTCGCGATCGGGCCGCCCGGCGGCGGCAGCCTGCCGGCCTTCATTGCTGCAATGCCGACAACGCTCGCGCCTTCGGCCACCATACGGTCCTCGAAATAGACCGTCTGCATCGCGTCATAGATCTGTTCCTCCGTGACGAGCACGCAGTCGTCGAGCAGGTCGCGGCAGAGCGGGAAAGAGAGGCGGTTATCGAGGCCGATGCCCCCGCCAAGCGAATCGGCGAGGCTCGGCACTTCCTCCACCTCGACGGGCCTGCCGGCACGCACCGAATCGTGCATTGCCGCGCCTCGGTCCATGCTGATGCCGATGACCTTGATCGATGGTTTGATGGCCTTGGCGGCCAGTGCCACACCTGCCGCAAGGCCGCCGCCGGAGAGGGGAACGAGGATCGCCGCCAGGTCCGGCCGGTCCTCGACCAATTCCAGCCCGATCGTCCCCTGGCCAGCGATCACCAGCGGATCGTCGAAGGGCGAGATCTCCATCAATCCCTCTTCCCGAGAGAGTCTGCGGCTTTCGGCGAGCGCGTCGTCCTGGCTTCGGCCGACGATGCGCACTTCCGCGCCGAGAGTGCGTATGCCGTCCACCTTCGCTTTCGGCACCAATGACGACATGCAGACCACGGCCCTCAGCCCGCGCGCCCGCGCTGCATAAGCGATGGCGCGGCCATGATTGCCCGTCGAGCAGCAGACGACGCCGTTAGCATCGCCGGCAAGGGCTGACACCGCATTGACCGCGCCCCGCAGCTTGAATGCCCCGACCGGCTGGGTCGTCTCCAGTTTCAAAAGAACGTCGTGGCCGACGATCCCACTCATATGTGGCGAGGGGACGAGCGGCGTGCGCACTGCAACGCCGGCGATCGTGCGACGAGCGGCCAGGATGTCTGCTAACGACAGGCTCAAATCGCCTCCTTCACTGCGCTCAGGAATTGCTGGGTGCGTTCCCGCTTGGGATTCCCGAACAGCTCCTCCGGGGTTCCCTGTTCCTCGATCCGCCCTCCATAGAAGAAGCAGACGCGGTCGGAAATGTCCTTGGCAAAACCCATCTGATGCGTGACCATCAGCATGGTCAAATGGTGCTCTGCGACGAGCTTGCGGATCACATTGGTGACTTCGCCGATCACTTCAGGATCGAGCGCCGAGGTCACTTCGTCAAAGAGCATCACCTTTGGCCGCATGGCCATGGCCCTGGCGATCGCGACGCGTTGCTGCTGACCGCCCGACAGGCGAGACGGATGCTGGTCGCGCTTATCCGCCATGCCGACCATCGCCAGCAGCTCCTCGGCGCGCTCGCGCGCCTCCTTTTTCGAAAGGCCGAGCACATGCACCGGGCCTTCCATGCAGTTCTCCAGGGCGGTCATGTGTGGGAATAGATTGAAGTGCTGGAAACACATGCCGATCTTCGACCGCATGCGGCGCAGATGACGATTGTTGGCTGGAACCAGCTCGTTGCCGCTCGGCATGTGCGTCAGCGGCTCGCCGTCGACATAGATGACGCCGCCATTGATGGTCTCGAGCGTCATCAGCATGCGGAGCACGGTCGTCTTGCCCGAGCCGGAAGGTCCGATGATCGTCACCATTTCGCCTTCGGCGATGTCGAGATCCAGCGAGTCGAGCACCACGAGGCTGCCATAGCTTTTGGTGACCTTCTTGAAGCTCACCATCGGGACGGGGTCGCCCTCAAGCTTGAGCGGAAATCCGGATAGGTATTGTGCGTTCATCAGACCATTCCGAGCTTGCGGCGCACCCAGGTTTCAAACAGGCGGATGCCGGCGGCGGTGGGCAGCGATATGAGGAGGAAGATGACTCCGACAAGGGTGTAGGGTTCCAGGAAACGATAGGTCTCGGAGCCGATGGCGTTGGCCGTATGCATGAGTTCGGCGACGCCGATGACCGAGAGCATGGGGGTATCCTTGAAGATTCCGACCAGGTAGTTGCCCATGCCGGCAAGTGAGGGGGGCAGGGCCTGCGGAATGATCACGCGAAAGTAGGTGCGCGCCGTCGAGAGGTTGAGCGAGGTCGCGGCTTCCCATTGTCCTTTCGGCACGCTCTCCAAGCCGCCGCGATAGACCTCCGAAAGATAGGCGGCATAGTGCAGGCCGATGGCGATCATACCGGCCGTCCAGGGCGAGAGCCTGATGCCGAACTGCGGTCCCACATAGAAGACGAAGAAGATCTGCAGCACCAGCGGTGTCGAGCGGATGAACTCGATCGCCTCTCGTACGACGACGGTGACGGAGCGGTAGGGCGTGCGCTGGGCGAGTGCGAAGGCAAGACCGAGCACCACCGCGATCGCATAGCCCAGGCCGGCGGCCAGGAGCGTGTTGCCGGTCGCCGCCAACAGGCGAGGCAGGATCTCCCAGGTAAAGTCCCAGCGCCAGTCGAACATCTCTAGGCCCTCCCCAGTTTTCGCTGCATGATGCGCTCCACCCAGCGCATGAACGGCGTCAGCATGAAGCGGGCGAGAATATAGTAGATGATCAGCGCGGTGCCGAAGGACTCGGCCGAGAGGAAGGTCGTGCCGTTGATCTGCTTAACCTGGAACATCAGGTCGGCCACGGCGATGAGCGCTACGAGCGCCGTACCCTTCAACAGCTCGATGAGCAGATTGCCCCAAGGCGGCAACATGATCAGCACGGCCTGGGGCAGGATCACGCGCCACATGCGTTTGGCGGGCGACATGTTGAGCGCGAGCGCTGCCTCCCACTGACCTCGCGGAACCGATAGGATCGCGCCGCGCACCAGCTCCGCCCCATAGGCGCCGAGATTCATGCCGACGGCGACGAAGCCAGCCGTGAATTTCTCGAACGTGATGCCGAAGAGCGGCAGCACGAAGAAAATCCAATAAAGCTGTACCAGGAGCGACGTACCCCGGAAGATCTCGATATAAACGGTGGCCACGCCGCGGACCAGCGGATTGGGGGCCATCCGCATCATACCCGCTGCAAGAGCGATGACGATCGCAAGCAGCGCTGCGAGCACGGTCAGTACGACGGTGACCAGCGTACCGCTCAGGATGCGGTCCCCGTATTGGCCTAGAAATTCGAAATAGGACATGCTGCTCGGAGCTTCCCGTCGGGGCCATGAAGGCGGGAGGCGGGCATCATTGCCCGAAGGCGAGCGCGGGCCGGATCGGGCCGCCCACGCATCGTCATGTCAGCGGTTGGCGCAGACCCATTCGGTCGTCCGGTCGCCGGGTAACGACGCCTCGCCATAACCATATTCGGCAACAGCGGCCAGCATCTCTTCGGAGCCGATATATTCCTTCATGGCCGCGTTGAACTTGTCGAGAAAATCCTGATCCGACTTACGGAAACCGATGCCGGCCCAGTTCAACGAGCTCTCCGGCATCGCGTTCGGGTCGGTCACCTCGACCGCCCCGCCGGATGAATCGGCAAGCTGCTTCATGGTGAAGTAGGTGCCTGCACCCGCGTCGGCGCGGCCAGCCCTCACCGCGGCCAGGATTTCCGTCGGTCCGGGAACTTGCATGATGTTCGACTCGGGAACGCCTGCTGCCTTCGCCTGCTCGACATTCGAATAGCCTGCCCCCGTCACCATGATGGCACCGCTCTTGGCAAGGCTCTCATAGTTGCTGATGCCTTTCGGGTTGCCGGGGGCGACGATGAAGCCGTCACCGACAGTCGCAATGGGCTCGGAGAAGGCGATATTCTCACAGCGACTCGCCAGGATGTTCATGCCACCCGTGACGATGTCAAACCTGTTGGCGTTGAGACCCGGGATGAGACCGCCCCATTCGGTCTGAACGGGCTCGATGTTTTCATAGCCCATCTTGTTCAGCACCGCGATCGTGAAAACGTTGACGAAACCCTTGGGGCTGCCGTCCTCGCCCGGATAGGCAAACGGTATCTCGTTTGCAAAACCGATACGGATCGGCTCGCCCTGGTCGGCCCTCTCCAGCAGGGATTGCGCATTGGCGAAGGCGGCGTTCGCTCCCAGCGCCAGGGCCGCCATGCCGAGAACGGCCATACCCTTTAAGATAGCTGCTTTCATAGGGTTTACTCCTGTTCCACCTTTATAGTTCTATGTTGTGCACAACATCCCGCGACCTTTGTATCGTGTCAATTGGTTTTTCGCAGAGCAGTGACGAAATATCTCTTGTTCGTGTGCCTCAACTGGCCATAGATGTACACATTGATCGCTTGGCGGTCTCATGTGCATCAGGAGGAAACTATGCCAGCGGCGGAGCTACCCTTCTCCCGCAAAGAATATGACCGGCGCCTCGCCAAGGTGCGCAGGGCCATGGAAGAGCGGGACATCGACGTCCTGTTCGTCGAGGACCCATCGAACATGGCGTGGATCACCGGCTACGATGGATGGTCGTTCTATGTTCACCAGGGCGTCGTCGTCTTCCATGACGCCGATCCCATCTGGTGGGGGCGCGCGCAGGACGTAAACGGTGCAGTGCGCACGGTGTGGATGGCAGACGCTCACGTTGCCGGCTACGCCGACCATTACGTGCAGTCGCCCGTTCGCCATCCAATGCAGGATTTGGCTGCGCTGCTCCGCGACCGCGGCTATGCCGGAAAGCGCATCGGCCTCGAGCTCGAAAACTATTACTTCTCGGCCAAGGCCTTCCTCGTGCTGAAGGAGGAGCTGCCGCAGGCGGAGCTCGTGGATGCAACCGCGCTCGTCAACTGGCAGCGGGCGGTGAAGTCCGACGAAGAGATCGCCTTCATGCGCCGGGCTGGCCGCATCGCGGAGAAGATCGTTGACGGCATTGTCGAGCGCGTCGAACCGGGCCGCCCGAAAAACGAAGTCGTGGCCGAGATCTTGGGCGACGCCGTCCGCGGCGTCGGCGATGCCTGGGGCGATTATGCGGCAATCGTGCCGCTGCTGCCCTCCGGCACAGACGCCGCCGCGCCGCACCTCACCTGGGACAATCGGCCTTTCGTGAAGGGCGAAGCCACCTTCTTCGAGATCGCAGGGTGTTACCGGCGCTATCACACGCCCTTCTGCCGCACCGTTTTCCTCGGCAAGCCACCGCAACACATTCTCGACGCGGAGAAGGCGCTCGCCGAAGGACTGGAGGCAGGCCTAGAAGCGGCCCGGTCCGGCAATACGGCAGGCGCGGTCGCCCGCGCGCTGTTCGGTTCGCTGGAGCGTGCCGGCATCAAGAAGGATAGCCGTTGCGGCTATTCCATCGGCATCTCCTATCCTCCCGACTGGGGTGAGCGCACAATCTCCTTCCGTACCGACGACGAGACGGTTCTTGAAGCCGGCATGACCTTCCACTTCATGCCTGGCCTGTGGATGGACGACTGGGGCCTGGAGATCACGGAAAGCATTCTCATCCGCGAGAGCGGAGCGGCGGAATGCTTCTGCGACCGGCCCCGCAAGTTGTTCGTGAAGGACTGAGAGACCTTAAATGGATATGCTCGCCCGCACGCGCGAAATCCTGGGCAAGCTTGTCGCCTTTCCGACGGTTTCCTCGGACAGCAATCTCGAACTGATCGCCTATGCTGCCGATCTTCTCTCCGACGCGGGCGCCACGCTCTTGCTTTCCCGCGACGACAGCGGCACGAAGGCCAATCTGTTTGCGACGCTGGGGCCGGCGGGGAATGGCGGCATCGTGCTCTCCGGACACACCGATGTCGTGCCCGCAGATCCGTCCGAGTGGACGAGCGATCCCTTCACTCTGACGGAGCGCGGCGGCAGACTTTACGGCCGGGGCACCTGCGACATGAAGGGGTTCATCGCCGCCGCCCTGGCGATGGCGCCCCGGTTCGCTGAGCTCGACCTCGCCCGTCCGCTCCACTTCGCCTTGACCTATGACGAGGAGATCGGTTGTTTCGGCGCGCGGGCGCTCGTTGGCGAGATTGCCAATGCCGGCATCCGCCCCTCGGTCGCCATCATCGGCGAGCCTACGGGCATGGGCGTAATCGAGGGCCATAAGGGCTGCTACGAATACACGACGGAGTTCATCGGGCTCGAAGGACACGGCTCCCAGCCGGGCAAGGGGGTCAATGCCGTGGAGTATGCCACGCGTTATGTTTCGCGGCTGCTCGACCTCGGCGAACGGCTGAAAGCCCGTGCTCCCGCCGGAAGCCGCTTCGACCCTCCCTGGACGACGGTGCAGGTCGGCCGGATGGTAGGCGGCACGGCGCGCAACGTCATCGCCGGCGCTTGCACTGTCGAATGGGAGATGCGCCCGGTGACGGCCGATGACGCGAGCTTCGTCAAGAGGGACCTCGACGACTATGTCGACACGGTTCTGTTGCCGGCCATGCGTGCCGTCTCGCCCGACTGCGGGATCGTCACTCATGTGATCGGCGAGGTCGAGGGACTTCAGGTTGTAGCGGAATCAAAGGCGCGGGAAATCGTCTGCAAATTGACCGGCTGCGACCATGCAGATGTCGTTCCCTTCGGCACAGAGGCTGGCTTGTTCCAGTCTGCAGGCATCTCCTCGATCATCTGCGGCCCGGGATCGATCGCCCAGGCCCACAAGCCCGACGAGTTCATCGCCATCGACCAATTGGCCTCCTGCCTTGAAATGCTGGACAAGCTGAGGCTGAAGCTTGCGCGATAGCCGGGAGATGCTCACGATGCCGGACAGGACAGAACGGATGGTGCCGGCCGACGAAGGCGCAAGGGGCCGGTTCGATCGGATCTACCAGACGCTGCGGATGCGTATCTGCCTGCTCGATTACGCGCCCGGCGAACGGCTGCGCGAAGAGGATCTCGCCGAGGAATTCGGCGTGTCACGAACGCCGATCCGCCGAGTCCTCGTCAAGCTCGAGGCAGAAGGGCTGCTCCGCTCCGTCCACGGCGTCGGCACCATCGTCACCGATATCGAGGTCGAAGAGCTGGCACAGGTCTATGAGCTGCGCGTGGAACTGGCGGAGCTGGTAGGCAAGCTTTCGTCCGTCCCGATCGATGATGCCCTGGTGAAGCGGTTCCGGGACATCCGAAACCGTTGCGACCAGATGGTGCGCAAGGCCGATCCACGAGAGTTCGCGCGCATCAATATGGAATTCTTCCACCTGTACAACAGCCTGACCAACAACGTGCCGCTACGCGAGTTCAGCGAGCGCCTCTACTACCAGACCACGCGAATTTGGCTGAAGACGGCCTCCCGCCTCAGGGGCTACGAGGCGTTGCTTCTCAACGAGTTCATCATCTTCCAGCGTGAGGTGGTGGACATCACGGAGGCGGTGGAGAACGGGGATCTGGCAGCGGCAGGCCATCTCAGACGTGCCCATATCGCCATGAGCTTCAGCAGGATCAGGCGGGCGGCGGATTCCGCCGGGGGTGCCCTCTCGCCGACGCCGCATAGCGACGGCTGAAGCGTGCTCAGCATCGCTCCCCGCTCCGAACGCGATGCTGGCAATTGTCTAATCCGATCTCCTCAGCACGAAGCCCCAGCTCTGGCTGGATCCCAATTCGGGATGGCTCGCAATGGCGTGGGAGAGGTACTGTATCTGCCAGCTATCAACGATCTCATAGCCGATAGCCTGAAGCTCGTTCATGAATGTCCGCTTTTCACGGACTTGATACGGAAAGTAGGCCGGCCCGCCTCGCTGCAATGAAAAGATGGTGGGGCCATCTCGAAGGGCCACCTTGTTCAAGAGTATGACCTCGGGCCGCGCGGCAAGGCGGGAAACGAACTCGGGAAATGGTTCATCCAGATACTGAAGGAGGCCGGAGCAAAGAAGTATTTCCGCCTTTCTTGCTTCCGACACATCGCTGCAAAATGAAAGATTTTCCTCCAGCCCATCTCGCCTCGCCATTTCGGCGCCTGCCTTTACCATTGGAGGGAGATCGTAGACCTCCCACCTGACCTTCGAGAGGTCGATCAAGCGGCGAAAGGCCCGATATTTCGTCCCGACGTGCCCCCCGGCATCAAGCAGGTTCGTCCAGCGGCCCCGGCGCTTCCGCAGTTCTCGTTCCAGCCAAAAAATGATGGGGTAGTCCCAGTCGATGACCTTGATCATCTTCTCCACTCCCACCGGGACGACTTCGTCATTGTCGTAGCCGGCAACCGCCCAGCGTGGGACTGCTTCAAGCGCACTCTTGTAGTCGGAGTATGCCCCCGTGAGTTCTGCCCGACGGGCCACGAGGTGGAGCTTGGCCACTGCAGAATGGAGGGGGCGGCCAAGTCTCTTGATCCTGGAAGCGTCGAAGTGCAGCAGAGTTCTCATGGCTTTGACCCCGGCTGATGCGGACAAGTCGACCGCTCGCATGTTTTCCGCCGCTCAGAGCGCAACCGCCTCTGCCCGGCAAATGGCTGGAGAGAACGATTGCGTCCATGTTCCGCACCGTCAACTGTCCAAGGGCGGCAGGTTCTTTAGCGCAATGTTGGAGCAGGCGCGTAAATGTTGGACGCCTCTGCTCGAAAGGAGGAAGGTGGGAGAAAAACACTACGCATGCTTGCTTAGTGTCGTGGTCGCACTCTTTTATCACCTCATGAGGTTCGAACCGGCGGCGATGGCGACGGGCTGGAATTCCAGGCATCTTCACCGGCTCAAACCCATGGCGTCGCTTACTCAAGGCATTCCGGTTGTCGCCAGCCGGGCGTCTCTCGACAGGGAGAGGACATCACCTTATTCGTGATACAATCGCACGCTGTTCACGGGAGTTTGGGGAGTGGCCAAGCCGGACATGATTGAACTGTCGATGCCCGATGGAAAGGGCCCGCTCCATGAACGGCTGGCGGATGCGGTCGAGCAATTGATCGCTGCCGGCCGATACGATCGCGGCGATCGCCTCCCGACCCACCGTGAGATCGCACGCAGCGCAAATGTGGCAATCGGCACTGTCACAAAGGCGATCGATCTTCTTGAACGAAGGGGCGTGGTTCGAGGGGAGACAGGCCGCGGTACGTTCGTCAGCTTGCCCGTCGACCGTGATGACGAGTTGGTCGACCTCAACTTCAACGCGCCCCTACCGGTCGTCGATGAAGCCAGCTTCCGCTTGGCATCCACCCTTGCAGCGGCAAGATTGGGCAGCATCCCCAACGGCGGCTATCCCGAGCCGGGCGGAGGCCGCAGCCAACGGCAGGCCTTGGCTGCATGGCTTGCGGAGACGAGGCTGGAGGTCGATCCGGACGATTTGCTCATCTGCGTCGGTGGTCAGCATGCCATTCATCTGGCGATGGCAGACCTGCGCGACACCACGGAACTGATCGCGACCGAGGCTGCCACATTTTCCGGTGCCATCGCTGCAGCAAGGACTCTGGGGCTTTCGCTGGTGCCGGTCGAGCATGACGACCAGGGCATGATCCCCACCGATCTTGACCGGGTGCTCAAGCAAACGGGCTGCAAGGCCGTGTACCTAACCCCGGTGTGCCAGAACCCCTTCGGCTTCGAGATGAATGCCGGCAGACGGCAAAACATTCTGGAGGTTTGCCGCGGAAACGGAGCTTACATAATCGAGGACGACATCTACAGCATCTATTCGCAATCGAAAGCGAAGACCTTTTACGAAACGGACCCGAACAGGGTTTACTACATCAACGGACTTTCAAAGTGCCTGACGCCACTCACGCGGGTTGGGGTGTTGGTACCGCCGCGTGAGCGACGTGCGCGGCTCGCCGCGCGCATCCGCGCCGAAATCTGGGGCGCCTCTCCACTTGATGTCGAGGTTGCCCGTGCTCTCATCGAAGCCGGGGTCCACTTGAAGGCCAGGGACACCCTGGTTGCCGAGGCAAAGCAGAGAATCGCTTTGGCGAGGAGGCTTCTCGGCGTGAAGGAGGTGCCTATGCCGGATGGAGCGCCGCACATATGGCTTGCCATGCCGACAGCTGACGCGGAAAAGCTGGCGCGGCGTGCGCTTGAGCACGGGGTGCGCGTCACCCCGCCGGACGCGACAGCGGTGGCAAACGAAAAATCGGGCGGTGTGCGGCTCTGCCTGATGGCGCCGCCGCGCAGAGCGAGTCTCGAACGCGCGCTCGGTATTCTCTCAGACCTTAGCCAGAACCCCGCCGTTGAAGTGGTTTAAGACGCTTGGTACGTGCTTTAAGGCTCGACCCGAATTTCCTACCTTCGCGATAGCCCGTCACCTGGACGGATCGTCCACGGACTGGCGGAGGCCTGGATGCTTCAGTACGATCGTGTCGGCCTTCGGCAGAAGCAACGCGAAGAGCGTGGCGAGTGCCCCTCCAACACCCAAGACCGCAAATGCCCAGCCCCAGTTCTGAGGCGCCCCTTGCCCGGGATTCGTTAGATCCAGGACCAATCCGAAGACCAGAGGCGCCACCGCTCCTGCTCCAAAACCGAGAATTGAGCGCAGCGCGAGCATACTTCCTAGATGCCGCGGTGCGACCGATTCCGTCATTGCCGCCGTGAGCACCCCGGAGTCGGCGATCGTGGCAAATCCATAGAGGGCGGCCAGCAACAATAACACCGCAGGACCCCAGCTGGCGCCCCACCCGAACACGAAGGAGAGCGCCGCCCCCGCGAGAGCCATCCCCACCAGGACCGATCTGCGGCCGATCCGGTCCGACAGGCTGCCGCTCAGCAGTGTGGAAACGGCCCCAGATAGATGAAGGACGCAGGCGACGACGACCCCGAGCGTTACTGCAGGCCATCCGATTTGTGTGGTAAGCGCAATTGTAAGGAAAGCGGGCGCCCAAGCCCACATGCCCAGCAACTCCCAGCAGTGGGCAGTGTAGCCTGCGGTAAGCAGGATCGACTGTCGTGACAGGAGGCTGTCGCTGAATTTGGGAGCCGGGGCCACCGACGCATCCCGGCGGTGGATTCGGTTCGGTTCTCGTGAGAGCGCTGCGATGGAGGCAGCCAAACCTGCCGCCAGGACGGACGCAACGATCAACCACGTCGATTGATAGCCGATCTTCGGGATGCTTGCCGCGGCCAGGGCGATTGCCGCGCAATATCCGAGGGAAGAGCCGGCCAGGATCAATCCCATCGCCCTGCCGCGGGCGTGGGGCGGCACCTGTTCGGCTACCAGCATCAATGCTGGGGTGTAGGAGCCACCCAGCGAAAGGCCGACGAGCCCGTACAAGATGAGTGCACTTTCGTGCGAGTGGGCTGCAAGAGCGAAGGCGAGGAAGGCAAATACCGAGCAGGCATTCGAAGCCAGGAACACCCGCTTCGCACCCAAATGGTCCGACAGCCATGACGTCACCAGGAGCGACACGGCGTAGGTTATGTTGAAGACCGACTGTATTGCGCCCGCCTCGGCGCCGGACATCCGCCATTCGTCGAGCAGGAATGGCAAGCTTCCCGCATATATCATCATTGCCATGCTGGCGGAAAAACGGCTGACGGTCAGGAGGAGGAGAGACGCGCTCATGCCCAGTTGGAACCTTGTGCTCACGCAACTAAGAAATGTATCGATCGTATCAGTCAAAAATGAATCGTTCGACCTATGATGTCCTCCAACCGAACGATAGTTTCAGCGCCGCCGCTGCGAGTACCGTTACCGTCGCGAGGACAACGGACAAGAGGAGCGCTCCCTCTTCTCCTGTCGTGGAGATCACCTTCGCGTAGACCAAAGGGGCAGCGGCGGAAAACAGGAAGCTTGGTGCGATCAGCCGTCCTACGAAACTGCCATAGGTGCGATGATCAAAGAGCACCAGCGGCAGGGTCCCGCGGGTGATCGTCACCAGACCGTTCCCTGCGCCGTAGAAGAAGGCGAAGGCGCCTGCGGCGATCCAACTCCCACTGGCCAGATAAGCCGTCATGAAGGCCAGCGGGAGCACTGCCGTGGATGCAAGATTCAGCGTCAGCGGGTGGAGCGTCTTGCCGAAAAGAACATCGCAGAGCCGTGCCAGCGACTGGCCAATACCGCGAAGCGTTGCCGTATTGACCGCAGCGGCTGCGCCCAGCCCGAGCCCCGATAGTATGGCGATCATGTGCGCCGACATGCCGGAGTTCAGGAAATTCGTGATCGCAACAATAGCAGCGTAGAGCAGCGCGGCTATCAAACGTTGCCTTTCTCTCGGGGGTCGGGTTGCCGCCGGCGCGGTGTTTGCGGCCGCCTGTCCGGAATATCGCGCGGTGGGCAGGGTCAGATGCAGCGGCACGACGAGCAGAGCGATCACGGCGTAGATATACAACGCGCCTCTCCAGCCGAGGCAGTCTGCCAGGTAGCTGCCGAAAGGCCAGTACACAGTCGAGGCAAGCCCCCCCAAAAGCGTGATCTGCGCCATGGGCAGACGTGCTTGGGGACCGCCTGCCCGGGCCAGAGCGGCGAACGCTGCGTCATAGAGCGAGAGCCGCATGCCCGCGCCTAATATCGCCCAGGCGGCCAGGTAGGTCAGGTGGTCCCGCGATGTCGCCATCAGGAGACAGCCCCCGGCGTTGAGGAGAGCTCCCGCGACCATCGCCGATTTGCCCCCGCGCTTGTCCACGAGAGTTCCAGCAAAAGGGGAACATAAGCCCATCACCACGAGAGCTAGCGAGAAGCCGCCATATACGGCCTCGCGCGACCAGCCGAGATCGGCGGCGATGAGTTCGCCGAACACACCGATGAGATAGTACGAAATCCCCCAGGAAACGAGCTGCGAGAGCCCTAAGCACAGGATGGCGGAGCGCGGAATCACGGAGCATCCACCCGAGGCTCATCGCCATCGGGAAGATCTGCATCACCCCTGCCGACGGGGCGTTGCATCAGGACGGTATCCACCCACCGGCCGAACTTGAAGCCGGCGGAGCGGATTGTGCCGATCATGTTGAAGCCGAGTTTTCTGTGGAGGGATATCGAGCCGAAATTGGCGCTATCTCCAATGACCGCCACCATCTGCCGCCACGGACCGGACTCGCATTCTCGAATGAGCGCGGCCAGCAGCACCGTTCCAATACCACGCCCGACGAAGGCCGGTGCTATATAAACCGAATCCTCGATCGTATAGCGATAAGCCGGTCGCGGCCGATAAGGACCCGCATAGGAATAGCCGACGACACCCTTCTCCGTCTCCGCGACGAGGAACGGAAGGTTCAGCCGCAAGCAAGCTCGGTGGCGCTCCAATAGCTCCTCGACGCTTGGAGGTGTCGTCTCGAAGCTCGCCAGGCCATTCGCGACATGATGGGCGTAGATCGCCTGAATCTGCTTGATATCCGCATTGGAGCAATGGCGGACGGCAACCGTCTCTGTAGCTTTTTGGTAATTGCCGTCCATTCCGGTCAGCCCTTGTTTGCCACCAAACCCGTTGACCTTCTGGGCCGCCACTGGCGTCTTTCCCGGCAGGAATGATTGTTGATCCCCGACGAGTGATCCCGGGCAGGTAGGAGAATCTCCCCGATGAAAGAGCGCGCGTCGGCGGGAGGCATCGGCTTCGGTCATCAATCGCTAGCGCATGGTATTGGGGGCCTTCGAATAAAGAAAGCTTTGTCTTTTTATGCGAAGCATGAGAATGTCTTTGCCATGCGCGGGCTCAATCTGAACCAAGTACAGGCATTCCTCGATGTCGTAGAGCTGGGAAGCTTTTCGGCCGCTGCGGAACGAGCGAGCCTCACGCAACCAGCGATTAGTCTTCAGATCCGTGAGCTCGAGCGGCAGCTCAAAGTGGCGCTCATCGAACGCGTCGGTAGACGTGCACAGCCAACGCCGGCGGGCGCTGCCTTCATGGATTATGCCAGGCAGTTGACCCATTTGAGCGCGGCCGCCGCGGAGGAAATGGCTCGGTACGCCACGGGTCAAATGGGCAGAGTCCGCATCGGAACTGGAGCAACCGCTTGCATCTACCTCTTGCCGACCGTCCTGCGGCAGTTGAAGCAGCGGTTCCCTTCGCTCGAAGTCACCGTAACGACGGGCAATACGAACGAGTTTGTGAAAGCTGTGGAGGCGAACACGATAGATGTTGGACTGGTGACATTGCCCGTCACAAGCCGAGCGTTGGAGGTCATCCCCGTCCTGGATGACGAGTTCGTCGCGATCGGTCCACCCGATCTGGACTTCCCGGAGGTCGTCGATCGCGAGACGCTGGCACGCTATCCGCTGATATTGTTCGAGCCGGGCGGCAGCACGCGGCGTATCGCAGACGAGTGGCTATCGCAGCGGGCGGCTGCGCCAAAGCCGATCATGGCGCTTGGAAACGTGGAGGCGATCAAGGAATTGGTGGGCGCCGGGTTAGGATGCGCAATCCTTCCAAAACTGGCCGTAGATCATGCAAGACAGGGCGTCGCGTTGACCGTCCGTTCGCTGCAACCGCGACTGCATCGCACGCTGGCCATAATCGTCCGAAAGGACAAGAAGCTTCACCGTGGGCTGCGCGAAACCATCCAGGCTCTGAAATGCCTGGCGGTTCCGCGGGAGACGAGCAACTTCGGCCGCGACGATGTGGAGAAATAAGCAAAGGCCATGATCCGGCAGCTGCGCTATCCCACAGGATGAATCCCGGCCCGAGACCGCCGATTGCCCTCTCAGAGCCCCCGCTTCCGAGAACATAGATTGCGCAGAGCTTGCACGACCAGTCGCTTCGTGCGGCGGGCACGATAGAGCCTAATCAAGGGCTCGATCTCAGCAAAGCTGGCTCCGGAAACTCCCAACGCCCTGATCTGCTCGAGAAGGCGAATGTCTTCTTCGTCTTCGGCCGGTTCCGATCCTTTCCCTCTCCGCGGATCCTTGCCTAAGAGAAGCATCGCCTGTGCATCCCACTGCCAATCGAGGGTGGAATATAAGTGGCGGCCCGGCTGTCCGGGCCGCTCCTTCCTCAGCGCCGGGATGCCTGCGCGGCGTAGCCGTAGCTGTCGTATGAATACTCGGCTACGCGGAACCACTCGTAGGATTCATCGCGAAACTTCTTCCAGCCGGGGTAGATTTTCGCCCATGCAGGATTGCTGGCGCTGTACTCGTCATAAAGCTTGAATGTCACGTCATAGGCGGAATCGAGCACATCGCGAGGGAGCGGCCGGAGTTGCACGCCCTTCCCTACCAGAGAACGGATCGCGGCCGTGTTCTTGACATCGTAAAGAGCCTGCATGTTCAGGTTGGCCGCCTTGCATGCGGTGTCCAGCGCCGCCTTGTAATGGTCCGGCAGGCCATCATACTGGGCCTTATTGATGAAGAAGTGGATCGTCAGGCCACCTTCCCAATAGGCGGGGTAGTAGTAATAGGGCGCGATCTGATGGAAGCCGAGGCGTTCGTCATCATAGGGCCCAATCCACTCGGCCGCGTCGATCGTCCCGCGCTCCAGCGCGGGGTAGATATCACCGCCGGGCAATTGCTGGGGAACCACGCCGAGCCGCGCCATCACCTCGCCCGCAACACCGGCGATCCGCATTTTTACGCCGTTGAGATCGGCCAGGCTTTTGATTTCCTTTCGAAACCAGCCGCCCATCTGGGCACCGGTCGCACCGCCCGGAATGGCGACGATCCCATATTGTTCGAGAAAGGCGTTGTATAATTCGTTGCCGCCGCCGTGATAGAGCCATGCGTTTTGCTGGCGAGCATTAAGGCCGAACGGAATGGTGGAACCGATGGCGAAGGTCGGATCTTTCCCGGTGAAGTAGTAACCGCATGTATGTGCGATCTCGACACTATTGGCCTGCACAGCATCAATGGCTTGGGGGCCGGGAACGAGTTCTCCTGCCTGGAAAACCTGAATCTGAAACTTGCCGTCTGTGATGGCCGACAGCGCTTCGGCCATGACGACGGCCCCGCCATAAATCGTGTCCAGGCTGTTCGGAAACCCGGAGGTAAGCCGCCAGCGAATGTTCGGCAGTTCCTGTGCGATCGCAGGTGCCGCTATGGCACCCCCTGCCGTCGCAGCGACGCTTGCGACTGCCCCCTTTGAGAGGAAGCTACGTCGGCTGATATTCTTGGTCATTGATTCCTCCTCTTTCGATGCTTCTGCGCCCATCGCATTCGCACCACTGCTTGCTCACGGTGAAACTGCATCGCCTTGCCGGCCCTGGGCCGGTGAAGTGAGAGCTGGTTGAGCGCCGAAAGCCGGTGGCGCATCAAAACCCGACGAGGGCCCTCCGAAGGGTGGTGTGCCAGGCGTATCGTAGGGACTGACCCCGGGCATCGGAACGTCGATCTGTATGGTGGACGGGTCTATCGTCACCTGGCCCGACCGGTAGTGCGTGACCAGTTGCGGGAAAGCGATCAACACGCCGACCATGGCCAGCTGCATGAGGAGAAATGGCATCGCTCCCATATAGATTTGCCCGGATGTCACGGGCTGGATCGTCGCTCCCGTGACACGATCCTTGTACGCGCGCGCCGGCGCAACGGACCGCAGATAGAAAAGAGAAAAGCCGAAGGGCGGGTGGATGAATGCGGTCTGCATGTTCACCGCCAGCATGACCCCGAACCAGATGAGATCAATGCCTAGCGAGTCCGCGACGGGAGCCAACAAGGGAATGATGATGAACGCCAGCTCGAAATAGTCGAGGAAGAAGGCAAGGAAGAAAACGAGCAGGTTTGCGACGATCAGAAACCCGATCTGTCCGCCCGGCGTGGCGGTCATCAGGTGTTCGACCCAGAGATGGCCGTCAATACCGTAGAAGGTGAGCGAGAAGATTCGCGCGCCCAATAGGATGAAGATGACGAATGAAGACAGTTTTGCCGTTGAATAGAGCGCTGACTTGAGCATATCGAGGTCAAGCCTGCGGTTGATGATTGCAAGTGCCAGAGCGCCGACGGCGCCCATCGCACCACCCTCCGTTGGTGTCGCGAGTCCTATGAAGATTGTGCCAAGCACCAGGAATATGAGGACGAGCGGAGGGACGAGCGAGGTCACGACCTTGCCGGCCAGCCGCCAGCCACGCAGCGTACGCGCTTCTGCGGGCAGGGCTGGAACGCTCTTGGGGAATAGCAGCGACGTCGCGACGATGTAGGCAGAATAGGCTGCCACCAGAAGCAGGCCGGGGATCAGCGCACCCTTGTACATGTCTCCAACCGAGCGTCCCAACTGGTCGGCCAGGACGATCAGGACAAGACTGGGCGGAATAATCTGAGCCAGGGTGCCGGATGCAGCGATGGTTCCGGAAGCCACCTTCCGGTCATAGCCGTAACGCAGCATGATCGGCAGCGAGATCAGCCCCATCGAAATGACCGAAGCTGCAACCACGCCGGTCGTGGCGGCGAGGATCGCTCCGACAAAGACAACGGCGAAGGCAAGGCCGCCACGAATGGGTCCAAAAAGCTGGCCGATCGTGTCCAGCAGTTCTTCGGCCATGCCGCTGCGTTCGAGGATCAGCCCCATAAAGGTGAAGAACGGGATCGCCAGCAATGTCTCGTTCGACATCTGACCGAATATGCGGTCGGGTATTGTGCCAAAGAGGTTGATGGGGAGCAGCCCAAGCTCGATACCTATGAAGCCGAACAGAAACCCGACAAAGGCGAGGGCGAACGCCACCGGGTAGCCGATCAGGAGCACCACGATCAGCGATAGAAACATGATCGGGGCGAGATTTTGTGCGATGAAGGCGGTCATGAACCGTGCACCTGAAGGGCAGCCTCTGTCGCCGCGTCGGCGTGCACAGGGTCGGGAATGAGGCCTCTTAGGATGGCAATCCGCTTAATCAGCTCAGAAACGCCTTGGAGCAGAAGGAGCGAAAAACCGACGGGAATAAGCAGCCAAACTGGCCAGAGCAAAAGACCTCCAGTGTTGTTGGAAACCTCGCCGCTTTCCAGTTTGGCGAGGAAGACGGGCCAGGACAGGTAGATGGTGATCAGGCAGAAGGGAAAGAGGAAGAAAATCGTCCCGAGAATGTCGATCCAGATCTGGGCTTTTCGCGGCAGCTGACCGTAGATGAGGTCCACTTTTACGTGCTCGCTGCTGAGCAGCGTCCAGGCGGCGCACATCAGGATTACTGCCGAGAAGAGATACCATTGCGCCTCGAGCCAGGCATTTGAGCTCAGATTGAAGAGCTTGCGCGTTGTGGCGTTGGTTGCGCTTACAAGGACAGCCGCCAAAACGAGCCAGGATACTGCACGTCCGACACGGGCATTGATCGTGTCGATGATCCTCGCCGCATACAACAATCGGCTCATCTCATTCTCCCCCCTCGAATTCCGCCAATTGGCACGCCGGACACGGGTGGCCGCCGACGCGCCTGCAAACAGCCATCCTTGAAAGCGGATCTCAAATTCCACATCCCCGATGGAATCGTATCGCTATAGAAGGCGATATAAGTATGATGCTTGTGATACGATTAATACGATTTGCAGAAGGTTACGCGCCTGTCAATGGCCGACATGTGAACGAGCCTGCATTGAGGCAATAAGAGGTTCGACTTGTTGCGCTGCAGTGGGATGGCCGAAATTCCGCGCGATTGCATGGTCGTTAAGGGCAGGCAAGCCCACTCGCATCTAGCTGCTTATCCGCCAAAGTTTCTCTTATGCTCCGGATAAGTGAAACGGACTGTTCATTATCCGATACATTGGGAGACTTAATTGTATCATTCGGAGGGTCGGGTGCTAAGCCAGGGCAATGCGTTTTGGAATGGTCTGCTTCTGAGCCATGCGCTCTTCGAGCGGGATGCGTCCGAGGGGACCGAGCAAAGATATCTGCACGGGGTTCGACCAGCTTTCTCTAGAGTTTCTCGAAGCGGACGAGCTGTGCCTCCGCCGCGCGACGACAGTGGCGCAACCGCCGCGATGCTCCTGCTTGCGCTGGCTTTCCTCCTGATCGCGGTTATGGAAGCGGGGGCCGGGGTAGGGGTCATAAGGATCGATGTGCGTCTGAGCGGCGGAGAGCCGTTCGAGGTCGCAGTGTTCTATCCCACTGATGAAGGAACAGAGATCACCGCAATCGGCCCCTATGATGTCCGGGCAGAAATCGACGCCCCCGCATCTACAGGTTCATTTCCTCTGGTCGTGATTTCGCATGGATCGCTTGCGAGCATGCTCAGTCATCATGACTTGGCCAGTTACCTCGCCCATAGCGGTTTCGTCGTCGCCGCCGTCGAGCACACCGGCGACAATTACAAGGATCGAAGTGGGCTAGGAAGACTGGAGAATGCATCGAACCGCGTGAAGGAAGTGTCGGCTGCGATCGACGCTTTGCTTGAAGGTCCGCTCCGCCGGATGATTGACGCTGGTCGAATAGGGGTCGTCGGCTATTCTGCCGGTGCGACGACCGCGCTTATGCTGGCTGGCGCCACACCTGTCTTCGAAGCCCTCATTGATTACTGTGCAGGGATGAGTCGCCGGACCGCGCTTTGTGAGGCGGGTGGGCGGCGCATTCCCGGTTCAGCGCCCTTGCAAGTCTTGCCGGACAGGCGGATTGGTGCGGTCTTCTTGCTGGCGCCGATCGGGGCCGTCTTCCCGTCGAAGAACCTTCCTGTCACGATTCCCGTCGGCATTGTAGCGGCGGGTTCGGATCAGGAAGTCCCGTTGGAGCAACACGTCGAACCGCTGGTCGAGGGCCTTTCCAATCTCGTGGTCCTCGATGTCATCCCCCTTGCAGGGCACTCGGTTTTTTTGGCGCCGTGCAGCGACCGGCTGAAGGCAGTGGAAAGAGAACTCTGTACTGATCCGCCGCTCGTTGACCGCGTCCGCGAGCATGCCCTCCTGAACGCCCTGGCGCTTTCGTTCTTCCAACATGCCTTCCGAGACGGCGGATCAAGCCAGATGGACGAGCAGAAACCATGAGTTCTTATGGACTCTAGAACAAATCGTCAGAACTGCAGGGTTCTCATTCTTGCGGGCTGAAAATGACGGAGAGGCGGACTCCCGCTCCTACGACCAGTATCGATGTAGACGCTCCTGAGAGAAGGGTCCGACCATGAGGTCGCCTGTCTTGGATGAATCCAAGTTGGTTTTGAGCTGATGGTTGCAGCAACCCTTCGGATGAACTCCGCCGTATCGACGCTCAAGACGTTGGCTTCGCGATAGTGACACCCAGCTTTCCCTGCGGTGCTTGCGTAAACTCCGCGCCCATCTCCTCAAGTATGCGCCTGAAGATCAGTACGGTTTCGTCCGGGCAAGACGCGTTGCCGTTTTCAAACCGTGTGACGGTAAGGCCGGACACGCCGGTCAGCCGCGCCAATTCGCGCACACTGACCCGCAGTCCGGCTCTCGCCATCCGGCATTGTGCGGGAGTGATGAGCCTGGACGCATCGAGAGAATTATTCCGGCTCATCTCTATACGGTCGCGATCCTCGTCATCGAATGTTCCTCGCGCTCAATGTCACGGCAACGGATCGTTGCATCCGGACGGTTGATCGCATGAGCCACAGATCAGCTGGCATGTTCTTCAACTTCCTGCCGATGTGCAGTTCCTGGGCGGGTTGGCGCCTGACCAGCCTCATCGGACAACCGGCGCTGGCCAAGGAGACGCATGACCGCCAGGAAGAACACAGGCACGAAGAGGACCGACAGGATAGTCGCCGTAATCATCCCTCCCAGCACGCCCGTACCGATCGCGTTCTGGCTCGCCGCACTGGCACCCGAAGCGATGGCAAGCGGCACCACGCCGAGGGTGAAGGCGAGTGACGTCATCAGGATCGGCCGAAAACGCAGTTGCGCGGCTTCGACGGTCGCCTCGAAGAGGGATTTGCCCTCCGCCAGCAGATCCTTCGCGAATTCCACGATCAAAATCGCGTTCTTCGCCGACAGGCCGATGATCGTGATCAGGCCCACCTTGAAGTAGACGTCGTTCGGCATGTCCCGCAGCGTGACGGCGATGACGGCGCCGATCACGCCGAGCGGAACGACCAGGATCACGGAAAGCGGAATCGACCAGCTCTCATAGAGGGCGGCGAGCAGCAGGAAGATGAAAACCACCGTCAGCGAAAGGAGCATCGGCATCTGATTGCCGGACTGGATCTCCTGCAGCGACTGACCCGACCACTCATAGCCGAAACCTTCCGGCAGCTCGCCGACGAGCCGCTCCATCTCCTCGATGGCTGCGCCCGAGGAATAGCCAGGCATGGCGTTGCCGCTGATGCGCAGAGCCGGATAGCCGTTATACCCAACCACCTGCGCCGGCCCTTTGCTCCATTCGATGGTCGCGAAGGAACGGATCGGCACCATCCCGCCATGGCTGTTACGCACATTGAGGTTCAGGATGTTGTCGGGCTGGAGGCGATGTTCGGAGTCCGCCTGGATAGTAACCCTCTGCATACGTCCTGCATTGGGGAAATCGTTTACGTAGGCCGATCCGAGATTCGACGAGATCGTGTTGTTGATGGCCGAAAAACTTACGCCGAAGGCCTCCGCCTTCTGGCGGTCGATCAGCAGACCGACCTCCGGGATGTCGGGCATTCCCTCGATGCGCAGGCCGGTCACGATCGAACTCTCATTGGCCGCAGCAATGAGCTGGGCGCCGGCCGCGCTCAGTGCCTCCTGGCCGAGACCCGCACGATCCTGCAGGCGGAAGGCGAAGCCACCCGTCGTGCCCAGGCCCGCAATCGGGGGCGGCGACAGGGCAAAAGCAATTGCGTCCTTGATCTGCATCAGCTTCATATTGGCGCGCGCAGCCAATGCCTCGGCGGAATTCTCCGGACCGCGCTCCGCCCAGTCGGTGAGGGTGATGAACGCAAGGCCGGCATTCTCGCCCGCCCCGCTGAAGCTGAAGCCGCGAACGAAAGCGGTTTGATCGACCGCTTCTTCTTCCTTGAAGATACCTTCCACCTGATGCTGGACCGCATCGGTGCGGTTTGTGCTGGCACCGGCAGGAGCCTGCATATCGACAAGGATGAAGCCCTGATCCTCGTTCGGCAGGAAGGATGAAGGCAGGCGCAGGAAGCCCCAGCCGAGCGCGGCGATGAGCACGAGATAGATCACCATAACCCGGCCGACGCGGCCGAGCAGCCAGCGAACGCCGCTCGTATAGGAGCTGGTCGTGCGTGCGAACCCCCGGTTGAACCAACCGAAAAAGCCCTTCTTCTCCTGCCCATGCCCTTTGATCGGCTTCAGGAAGGTTGCGCACAATGCAGGCGTGAAGGAAAGCGCCAGCAGCCCGGAGAAGGCGATGGAGACGACCATCGTCAGCGAGAACTGCTGGTATATCACTCCGACCGAACCCGGGAAGAAGGCCATTGGAATGAACACAGCCGCAAGCACCATCGTGATGCCGATAATCGCGCCGCTGATCTGTCCCATTGCCTTGCGCGTCGCCTGGACTGGCGAAAGCCCCTCCTCGGCCATGATGCGCTCGACATTCTCGACCACGACGATCGCGTCATCGACGAGGATGCCGATGGCAAGCACCATGGCAAACATGGTCAGTACGTTGATGGAGAAACCGGTAGCCCACATGACCGCGAACGTACCCATGAGAGCTACCGGAACCACGAGCATCGGGATGATCGTGTACCGGAAGTTCTGCAGGAAGAGGAACATCACGGCGAAGACGAGCACCATGGCCTCGAGCAGCGTATGGACGACCTTCTCGATCGAAACAGCGACGAAGGGCGAGGTGTCATAAGGAATGACATACTCGATCCCCTCGGGGAAAAACCGCGCAAGCTCATCCATTTTCGCGCGCACGGCCTCGGCTGTAGCCATCGCATTGCCGGAGGGCGAAAGCTGCACGCCGATACCAGCCGCCGGCTGGCCATTGATACGGGTGGAGAAATTATAGCTTTCGGCACCCACCTCCACGCGCGCGACGTCGCGCAGGCGCACGGTTGAACCATCTTCATTGGCTCGCAGGACGATCGAGCCGAACTCCTCCGGCGTGCTGAGCTGTCCATCGACGCGGACAATGGCAGTCGAGCGGGAAATCTCGCTCGGTTGTGTGCCGATGCTTCCGGCCGCCACCTGGGCGTTCTGAGCCGTGATTGCCGCCGACACATCGGCCGGCGTAAGGTTGAGACCCACCATCTTGTCGGGGTCGAGCCAGATACGCATGGACTGCTGGCTGGCAAAGACCTGTGCTCGGCCCACGCCGTCGATGCGCTGGATCTCGCCAAGGATATTGCGGTTGATGTAGTCGCCAAGCTCGACCGCGTCGCGGGAGCCGTCATTCGAGATCAGGCCGACCATCATCAGGAAGGATGATCCGGCCTCCATGACCTGGACGCCCGTGCGCCTCACGATATCGGGAAGACGCGCCTCCACCCGCCGGATGGCATTCTGAACGTCGATGGCGGCCTTGCTGGAATCCGTGCCCGGTTCGAAGGTGGCATTGATCTGCATCATGCCGGAGGAGTCGGAGGTGGACTCGAAATATATCAGACCTTCGACACTATTCAGCTCATTCTCGATCGGGCGAGTGACGCTCTGATATATGTCTTCCGGGGCGGCGCCAGGATAGATGGTGTAGACCGTGATCTGTGGTGGCGCGACGCTGGGATACTGCGCTACGGGCAGTTGTGGAATGGCAAGCAAGCCCGCAAGCAGGATGAAGATTGCGACGACCCAAGCAAAAACCGGGCGGCCAATGAAGAACTGAGCCATTTGCTGTTTCTCCTCAGTCGGCCGCTCTGTCGGAAGACTTAGCGAGTGCCGTATCGCCCTTCCCGTGAGAATCCGTAGCGTCGTCCTTAGCCGAGGCCAGAGACCAGGGCTCGGGCACGACCGTCGCGCCGGGCGCAATCTTCTGGAAGCCTTCGACGATCACACGGTCGCCCTCTTCAAGCCCTTCGCCGATGACCCAACGGTCCTCGAATGCGCGGGCGACCTGCACCGGCCTAAGCTCGACGACATTCTCGCCATTCACGACATAGACCTGCGCCGTGCCGGAAGCATTGCGCTGCACCGCCTGCTGCGGAACCGCGATCGCCTTCTCCTGGACGCCCTGCTCGATCTGAACGCGGACATACATGCCCGGCAGCAGGTTTCCGTCGGGATTGGGGAACTCTCCCCGGAGCGTGATCTGCCCGGTGCTCTCGTCCACGGTTGCTTCTTCGAAGAGCAGGCGGCCGTGCTGGGGATAGGGCGTGCCGTCGTCATAGAGGAGACGCAGGCGCGCCTCGCCGGAGGCGACCGTGGACAGCTCGCCGGCCTCCAAGGCGCGTCGCAGCGCCAAAAGTTCGTTGGCCGACTGCGTGAAATCGGCGTAGACGGGATCGAGCTGCCGGATTGTCGTGAGCGCCTGCTGCATGGTAGAGCTGACCAGCGCGCCTTCCGTGACATTGGCGCGGCCGATCTTTCCTGAAATCGGCGCGGTCACTTCCGAATATTGTAGGTTGAGCTGGGCTGAAGCGAGGCCGGCTTCAGCGATCGCCACCTCCGCGTTAGCTTGAGCGAGCGCGGCGAGCGAGCTATCCAGCTGCTGGCGGGAATTTACGCCGCGCTCGGCGAGCGAGCGCTGCCGGTCCGCATCCTGTTGCGCTTGCTTCTGAACCGCCTTGGCGCGCTGCAGGGTCGCCTCGGCGCTCTGCACTTGCACCTCGAAAGGGCGCGGATCTATGCGGTAAAGGACGTCTCCCTTCTCCACCAGGCTTCCCTGGGTGAAGACGCGCTCGAGAATGACGCCGGATACCTGCGGCCTAACCTCTGCGATCCGGGTTGGAGCGATGCGCCCCGGTAATTCGTTCAGAACAGGGATCCGCTCGCGATCCACCTGGACAACCGAAACTTTGGGTGGGGGAGGTGTGCTCCTCTCCTGCGCACTATCGGCATCGCTGCAGGCCGCAAGGGCGAGTGAAACGAAAATGGCTGAAACGGCACGGAATGCGTTTTTTGAGGTAAGCATGATACGACTGCCGAGATGAACGTTGAGAGGAAAAGACGGAGCGTGGGAAGCGCTCCGCCTGACTTGGGAACCAAACATGCCTGCGCCTGCAGGATCGAGAAGGTTCGCTACATTCTCTTTCCCGATGCGGGCTCGGAGGGCAGATCATGGATAAGAAAGGATTTCGCTTGTGCCGCCCTATATATACGTTCATGATTGTTTGTAAAGAGAGCGGCAGCGGGAGAGGAAGAGGAATTTTCTGAATGCGAAGAACCAAGGCAGAGGCCGAACAGACTCGCGAAAGCATCCTCGATGCGGCCGTCGACGTTTTCTTCGAGAATGGGGTAAGCCGTTCCACTCTCGAGCAAATTGCCGTTCGCGCCGGCGTGACCAGAGGTGCCATCTATTGGCATTTCAAGGACAAGGTCGAGATCTTCAAGGCGCTTCAGGACAGCATTCGGCTGCCTCAAGAAGATTTGATCGTTCACGCCGCGGAACACGGGCATGAGGATCCGCTGACCGTCGTGGAGAGTGGGTGTCTTTCGGCTTTGCAGCTTTTCGAGGAGGATGAGCGGCAGCAGCGCATCATGGCGATTCTATCGCAACGCTGCGAATATGTGGGCGAAATGGCGGGCTTTATCGCCAGGATCGGGGAAGCGAACCAACAGATGCTGAACCATATCCGCCGGCTCGTGCAGATGGCTTCGCAAAACGGCTCGCTCCGATCCGAGTGGCAGCCTGAAATCGCCGCCCGCGCGCTTCAATGCACGATGACGGGCCTGATACACGAATGGCTCCGCAACAATCGCGAATTCAGCCTGACCGAGGTTGGTGGCAAACTCATCGGCGAATTGATGACTTGCTTCCGTGGGCGCAACCGCGCCGAGAATGCCTCCTCACCTAATTGAAGCTGGCCCACGGCATCGTCCGGACAGAGCGGCCGTCAGCGCGACCTTCCGAGTGCTGGCCGTTTATTTATCTTCAGTCGTTCAAGCACACATTGATATTTGCCGGCAATCTTGAGATGAATTGACCTGTGCCTGTACGGAGGCCAGGGCAGTTCGAGTTCAAGTCGCGCCGGATATTGGTGCGGCTTTCGTGATCGTCGGAGGCGAATTAAAACGAGACTGCTGGATAAGAACCGTCACTGGTTTCTAATCTATTGCGATTGGATCGGGTGATTGACAGCCAGCAGATATCAACCGCATTATTCCAGCCAGCGGATAGCTTCGCATTGGGGGACTCAGTTGCGGTGCGTTTCCAATGACGCCATAGAAAATCCGATTGGCGATTGCGAGGCTGCCTCGCTTGTCGCTCGGGCACTCTGTCATCCGCACACCGACGTCCTTTACCGAACTCGACGAAATCGCTCGATCCTGCGCCATCTGCTCCTCCAGTCGGTTGCGTCGATAGCGCTTCTTTGCCTGGGTGAGGCGCCGGCGTAGGCCGATTGCGTCTTAAACGGCGACACCGTGACCTGCTCCGGCTTTGATGCGGACGGATTTACAATCGTCCCGCCTCCACCTCCCGGCCCGACCGTCGTGGTGGAGGTGGAGCCAAGCGCAACTGTGAATGGGCCGTCTTTTATCGACGGTCTTTCATCTCTTATCTTCAATAACAATGGACAGATAAACGGGAACGTCACAGTCACCAACAATGGCGACTTCGTTCGACCAGAACGGCACTTTCGGTGGTAGCGTACTCTCGGTAACCGGCTCCGGACTGAACAGCTTGCTTGTCAGGGCCTATCGTTCCGTCGACACCGCCACCATGTCGGGTGCGCGAAACGAGATCGAAAATTTCGGCGTTCTCAATAACGTGGTGACTTTGAACGCCACGATCTCCAACACCATTATCAACCGGACCGGCGCTGCGATCAATCAGCTCAATCTTTTTGGGCCTTCGAACACCATCGACAATGATGGGCTGTTCAACCAGGGCCTGATTTTCAGCAACAACCATACCGCTTCGAGCCAAGTCGACAACAACATAACGAACAGGGCGAACGGTGTTATCAATGGTCTCAACAGCACCGGCACCGCCCATGACGATGTCGACAATTCCGGCACGATCAACGGACCTGTCAATCTTGGCGGTGGCAGCGACGCCTTCGTCAACCGCGCTCAAACCAACGGTTCGGTCAATCTGGGAGAGGGCGCGGATCTCTTCGCTCAGGTGAGCGGCACCATCTGCTGCACGGTGAATCTCGGCGAGGGCAATGACAATGCATTTGTTTTCGGCGGGGTGATCAGCTCGGATTTGCAGGGAGGCGGAGGAAGCGATTTCCTTGGTTGGACAGGCGGCCGGATCGTCGCCGGCATCAGGATGGGCGAGGGGGATGATCGGGCGGTATTTTCGGGCCTGGATGCAACCAACCTGACCTCCGGGCTGGCGATCGACGGTGGCACGGGCTACGACCGACTGCTCTGGTACGACACCGAAAACGGCCCAGGCGTCGATGTCGCCCAAATGACCTACTGGGAGAGCGTCGAGCTCTATCTCGATTCCCAGCTTACGTTTAGGAACTACAGCACGCTGACATTGGGTGATCCTGCAACCGGGACGGGTTCGCTCTCGATCGACAGCCGCAGCTCCGTACTCGCCGGCAATGGAACTCACGTCGTAAGACCTTGGAGTCCGAGCGCTCTCGCCAGAGTCACAAATGCCGGCCTCATCGACCTCACAAACGGCCAGGCGACGGCCACCGATAGGTTCACGATCTTTGGCGACTATGTCGGCCAGAACGGCCGCCTCAACCTGCAGACCGTTCTAGCCGGCGACGATTCTCCGTCCGACCAACTCGTCATTCAGCGCAATTCGTCCGCGGCTTCCGGCCCGACGGCATCTGGCCTGACTGCCATCGGCGTGTCGAACCTGAATGGTCCCGGCGCCATGACAACGAGCGACGGCATCAGGGTTGTGGACGCCGTTGACGGCGCAACGACGACGGCAGGGGCTTTCACGCTCGGCCAACGCGTTGCCGCAGGTGTGTTCGAGTATCAGTTGTTTCGCGGCGGCCTGACGCCGAACCCCGCGAATGACGACGATTGGTTCCTGCGCTCCAGCGTGATTTCGCTTCCGCCTTCGCCTCCTCCTCCGGCACCACCGCCACCACCACCGCCGGTTACGCCGCCAATATTGCTCCCGGCACCGGCGCCACCACTGCCTCCGCCTCCTCCGCCCCCACCGCCGCCGCCATCGGTAGAGCCGGCGCCTATACCAACGCTGCCGCCAGCGCCACCACCCCCGGCGCCTCTACCACCCCCGGCGCCGCCTCCTCCGTCGCCACCGCCTATCGATCCGCCCGCGCCACCGCCTCCGCCGGCGCCTCCACCACCTGCGCCCCCGCCGCCGGTGCCGCAGCCGCCATCGCCCCCGCCGCCAGCAGAGTCGCCCGAAATCCCGCTGATCCGCCCCGAAATCCCTGGCTATACCATTGCGCCGGCAGTCGCCCAGAGAATGGGCATCGCTGCGCTCGGCACCTTTCACGAGCGGCGGGGCGATCAGTCTTTGCTGGACAATTACGGGACCGTGCCCGGCGCTTGGGCACGGGTCTTCGGCGAAACATCTGAGCAAGGGTTGTCCGCGAGCGTCGGAGGTCTGGGATACCAGCTCGATCCGCAGTTCGATGGCAGCATCTGGGGCCTGCAAGCGGGCCTGGATCTGTTAGGCTGGGAACATGACGATGGCAGCCAGGATCGACTCGGTCTGTTCTACCTACATACCGAGGCGAGTGGCGATGTGAACGGCAACACGCTGGCCCTGTCCGCTACCCGATCCGGCACCCTCGAGTTCGAGGAAAATGCCCTGGGAGCCTACTGGACCCATATTGGCGCTCGGGCTGGTATTTGGATGCCGTGGCAATGGCTGCATGGCTCGATGGCGATACAGTATCGGATCTAGGCCTCAGAACGGATCTTTCCGGCAACGCCTTCTTGGCCTCGCTTGAAGGCGGCTATCCCTTCGCGCTCGGGAGCGGCTGGACGCTCGAGCCGCAAGCTCAGCTCATATGGCAGCGAATCGACCTGGACGACACGCGGGACAGGTTTTCCAGCATCGATTACGAAGCATTCGAAACATGGACCGGACGGCTCGGCTTGCGACTGGAAGGGGACACGAGACTGAACGGCATGCCGGTGCAGCCATTCGTCGGTGTCAATCTCTGGCATAACTTCTCATCCAGCTACGCCGTGGAATTCAATGACCGCTCGGTCACGACACATCTGGAAGGCACATCTGTGGAACTTCGTGCCGGGCTTTCAGCTCAGATATCGCAAAACGTCGGTGCCTACGGCGCCCTGCATTTCAGCACCGACCTCGACGGCAACGACCATCAAGCATATGGCGGCAATATAGGCCTGCACATCAAATGGTAGTTTCACCGTGAAAGAGCTTACCGCGTATGTCGTCGATGGGCACGATGTGCGGATCAGGCCGGCGCCGCTCGAGCGGGAATGGATGGACAACACCGACCAGCGGTTTGCCTACCGCTGCCTGCCGCTTAACATCGCCAATGCGCATGGCTGGGAACTTTTATGCACGACCGCCTTCTCAGCCATCTGGGACGGCCGCCCGAGCATTGATGCCATACGTCTCAAGTCAAGCCACTCGGCGAAACGTCCCCAGCCATGAGCCATTTCGGGAACAGGATCCTGACCTTCCACGTCCCGTGTCTTTTCCGGACCGAGCCTGGGATCGATCTCTTCGTGACCGGGCCGCTCAACAGGCCGAAACGGGATAGCAGCACTCTCAGGCATCGTAGAGACAGATTGGTCTCCGTATACCCTCACCATGAACTGGAAGTTCACGCGTCCAAACCAGCGCGTGCATTTCGAGGTGGATGAGCCCTTTTGCCACCTCTTTCCCCTTCAAAGAGGCAGTCTTGCAAGCGTGACGCCGATGGTCCGCAAGCTCTCCGATGATAGCGATCTCGAACAGGAGTTCAGAAATTGGTCGGAAAGCCGCAACGTCTTCAATGTCGATTTAGGAAATCCCACCTCCAAGGCGGCTCAGGACAAGTGGCAGAAGGGATATTTCAAGGGAATGAATCCCTCAGGCACGCCAGCCCCTGAAGGTCATCGCAGTCGGCTGCGCCTGCAGCCGTTTAAACCAGTATAACCGAGGCCGTGGTGCCTCGCTCTTCCGTCTCGGCGATCCGATCAAGGTCACTCCGCGTCCTGCTCAGTAAACGGCGATCCGCCGGTCGCCCAGCGACTCCACCCTGATCTCCGTTTCGTACATATCGCTCAGCAACTGCTGCTCGATGATCTCCTCTGCGGTGCCGTTGGCGACGATGCGGCCGTTCTTCATGGCGACGATGTAATCGGAATAAGCGGACGCCATGTTGATATCATGCAAGACAACGATGATGGCCTTGCCGAATTCCCTGGCTGTGCGGCGGATCAGCCGCATGATCTCCACCGCGTGCTTGATATCCAGATTGTTGAGCGGCTCGTCCAGCAGCACGTAGTCGGTATCCTGGCACAGGACCATCGCCACGAAGGCGCGCTGCCGCTGGCCGCCGGAGAGCTCGTCAAGGAAGCGGTCGGCAAAGGCCTCGAGGCCCAGAAAGCCGATCGCCTCGCGCACGTGCCGCTCGTCTTCGACCGTGTAACGCCCCTTGGAGTAGGGATAGCGGCCGAAGGTGACGAGATCACGTACGGTGAGCCGCGCCACCAGGTGGTTGTCCTGTTTGAGCAGGGAAAGGCGCCGGGCCAGCTTGTCACTGGGCGTGCTGGCGACATCGAGCCCGTCGACGCGGATCGCGCCCTTGTCTGCCGGCAGCAGGCGGCCGATCATCGACAAGAGCGTCGACTTGCCGGCGCCATTCGGGCCGATGATGGACGTTACCCCTCCCGCCGCGAGCGTGAGAGAAACGCCGTCCACAACAAGTGTGTGGCCATAGGCCTTGCTGACAGTCTCGATCTCGATCATCGAGCCACTCCTCTGACGACCAGCAGGATGAAGAAGATCCCGCCGGCGAATTCGATGATGATTGAAAGCGCGGTGTCGAAGGCGAAAACCCGCTCCAGGATTACCTGACCGCCGACGAGGGATACGACCGCGATGAGCGCGGCGGCAGGAAGAAGGACGGCATGCCGGGCCGTGGGCAGCAGCAGATAGGCGAGATTGGCCACGAGCAGGCCGAAGAAGGTGACCGGGCCGACCAGCGCCGTCGAGACGGCTACGAGCACCGTCACCATGGCAAGGACGAAGGTGACGGTCCGACGGTGGTCCACGCCCAGCACGATGGCATTTTCCCGGCCGAGCGCCAGGATGTCGAACACCGGCAGCATGCGCCAGGCCATGATGCTGACCATGGCGACCGCTGCGCCCGAAATAGCGAGCAGAGTGGTGTCGATCGTGTTGAAGCTGGCGAACAGGCGGTCCTGCAGGATCAGGAACTCGCTCGGATCGATCACCCGCTGGAGAAAGCTCGCGATGCTGCGGAACAGGATGCCGAAGATGATGCCGACCAGCATCAGGAAATGAAGGCTGCGGGCGCTGCCGGAGAAGAGCCAGCGAAAGAGCAGCCCGGCGAACAGAACCAGCGCGGCAACCTCGAAGACAAAAAGCAGTTGCGGATTCGTGGCCGAGACACGGCCCGCGCCGAGGAAGAAGACAAGCGCCGTCTGGATCAGGACATAGAGGGAGTCGAATCCCATGATGGAAGGTGTGAGGATCCGGTTGCCCGTAACCGTCTGGAACAGGACTGTCGAGACGGCGATCGAATAGGCGACGAGCACCAGCCCGGCCAGCTTGGCGCCGCGGAACGGGAGGATGAAGTCCCATCGGCCTCGCGCGCCGAGCGTCATGAAGGCGAGCGCAGCGGCGAGTGCCAGAAGGACAAGCACAAGCATGACCGCCCTCGTGCGGAGCCGCCTAGCATCAGGCGACACGGGCGTTCCTCCGCAAGAGCAGGTACAGGAAGAAGATGGCGCCGATCACGCCCATCACGGTACCGATGGGAATTTCATAAGGGTGGATGATCAGCCGCCCCAGGATATCGCAGGCAAGCACAAAACCGGCACCCAGAAGAGCCACCCAGGGCAGGGAGCGGCGCATATTGTCCCCCATCAGCATGCTGACCACATTGGGCACGATCAGGCCGAGAAAGGGCACGACGCCCACTGTGACCACCACCGCTGCCGTCACGGTGGCGACGATCACCAATCCGAGCGTGACGACCCGGCGGTGATTGAGGCCGAGATTGGTCGTGAACTCCTGCCCCATTCCGGCGACCGTGAACCGGTCTGCTGCGATATAGGCGAGGAGGGTGAGGGCTGCGGCGCCCCAAAGCAGTTCGTAGCGCCCGCGTAGGACGATGGAGAAGTCCCCCGTCGTCCAGGCGCCGATGGATTGAAGAAGATCGAACCGATAGGCGAAGAAAGCCGTGGTGGCGCCGATCACGCCTCCGAGCATGATGCCCACCAGTGGCACCATGAGGACGGACCGCAGGGGGATCGCCCTCAGGATGCGCAGGAAGAGCGCGGTTCCGGCGAGCGCACAGCCTGCCGCGACGAGCATCTTGACTGCCACCGGCGCGTTTGGCGCAAAGAAGGTGACTAGCAGCGTGCCGAAGGTGGCCGACTCCACCGTGCCAACGGTTGACGGTTCAACGAAGCGATTGCGTGCCAGCATCTGCATGATCATGCCAGCCACCGCCATTCCCATCCCTGCCAGGATGAGCGCGAGCGTGCGCGGAAGGCGGCTGATGAGAAGCACCTGCGCTGCCTTTCCCGCGCTACCTCCATCGATCAGCCCCTGGAGCGACACGCTTGAAACGCCGACGAAGAGGCTGGCGCCCGCCAGTGCGAGGACAAGGAGGCTGGCTGGCACGAGGCTGGCTGGCGAAGTGGGGTTCACGGCACTCTCATCAGAGAAGTTCGAAAAGAAAAGAGAAACGGCCGGCGCTCAGGCCGGCCGCAGGCGTTCTGCCGGACGGTTATTTGCCCGATATGGCTTTGGAGATCTGCTCTACATTCATCTGCATTGCGGTGAGACCGCCGCCCACGAGATACCAGTTGGGCGCATTCAGATATAGAACCTGTTCCTTCTGCCACGCCGTTGTCTGTCCGACAAGTTCGTTGTCGAGCAGCTGCGCCGCCGATTGGCCCTCCTGGCCGATTGCCGCGTCCCTGTCGAGCACGAAGAGCCAGTTCGGATTGGTCTCCATGATGAATTCATTGGAGATTGCCTGTCCGTGCGTGCTGGTCTCCAAGCCCTCTCGGGCGGGCGTGAAGCCGAATTCGCCGTAAATGATGCCGAAGCGGCCTCCCGGCCCGTGAGCGCTCATACGGCCGCCGGTGGTCAGCACGACAAGAACCCGCCCCGCATCCTTGCTCGCCTGCTTCAGGTCGCCGATCGCATCGTCCAGCTCCTTAAGCTGCTTCTCGGCTTCCGCTTCCTTGCCGAAGATGCGGGCGAGCGTTTCGACGTTCTTGCGCATGCTTCCGAGATAATTCTTCTGGTCGATGGTGAGGTCGATCGTCGGTGCAAGCTTGGCAAGCTCGGAATATTTGGCTGCGGAACGCCCGCCAACGATGATGAGGTCTGGCTCGGCGGCGTTGACGGCTTCGTAATCCGGCTCGAAGAGCGTGCCAATCTTGGCAAACTCATCGGAATTGTACTTAGCCAAATGTTCCGGCTTGGTCCCGGTGGGCACGCCGTCCACCTCTACGCCGAGCGCGTCCAGCGTATCGAGCGACGCCAGATCGAAGACGAGGACCTTCTCCGGGTTAGCGGTGACCGTCGTTTCGCCCTGTGCATGCTGGACGACGATATCTTCGGCCTTGGCCGAGCTTAACGCCGATGCCAGCGCAAACGCCAGCCCGGCAAGAACCATGGTGTGCTTCATCATTGTCTTTTTCTCTGCCTGCTCCTGGGGAATGGTCAATCAGTCGTCCACATGATCGTGCCCGCCGATGCGGCCGGGACGCCAATAGCCTTCGGAAAGGATCTGTTCGCGGGTAAGTCCTCGCGCGATCAGGTCCCGCCGCTGGCGGCGTACATTGCAGGTCTCGCCGATAATGTAGGCCTGCCCGCGGCCGGCCGGCAGCGTGAAGCCGGCGACCGCATCCGCCATGAGTTCGCTCGGCCCGGGCTCTTGTACGCCGCGGTGGACCCATCGAATCTGAACGTCAGCCGCACTTGGAAGCGCTATTTCGCCGGAAGGTCCCGCAACTTCGATGAAGACGAAGGCCCTGGCGCCGGCGGGCGCGGTTTCCAGGATATGAGCGATCGCCGGGATGCAGGTTTCATCGCCGGTAAAAAGGTGCCAGTCTGCATCGGGTTGAAAGACGGTACGGCCTCGCGGACCGCGGATCTCGATCGTGTCCCCGGGCCGGGCTGAGAGCGCCCAGCGCGGTCCCGGCGTCTCCCCGTGCTTCAGGAAATCGACTGCGATGGTTCCTGCTTGCCGGTCCATGGACCGTATCGTGTAGTCCCGCCGCCCGAATTCGCCGTTCCCGGTGGGGATCATCATCACGATAGCCTGGCCAGGCAGATACTCGAACGCGCTGTGCGTTGGCAGCCTCAATCTTACGCGGCGCATATTGGGCTCGGTGTCGAAACTCTCGACCACGGTGAGCGTATAGGCGGGGAGTTGTGGTCTGGCGGGCGTGTTTGTTGCTTGCGTCATGGTCATATCCCAGGCGGCGGCAGCCGCTAGAAAGTTGTGGTGAGGCCCACCCACAGGCGTCGCCCCTCGACCTCCGTATTGAAGTCCGTCGCTTCGATCTTCTTGTCGAAGAGATTGTAAACGGCGCCCTTCAGGGTCACGCTGTCGTTGAAATCGAAGGAAGCACCGATGTCGACCAGCATGTAAGGCTTGTATTTGCGGCCGGGCGCGCCATTGATGGTCACGGGCGTGCCGTTGGTGCCGATGCGTGCACCGGCGGCGATTTCAGACCCGTGATAGGTCGCATTCGCCCAGAGATTGAGCCTCTGGGTGGCCATCCAGTCGCCTCTGAGGCTCGCCTGGTGCTTCGGCGTGCGGGCAAGCGGGAATCCGGCATAGTCGCCCGTCTTCTGCTCGGAATCCGTGTAGGTGTAGCTGCCGCGGAAGGTGAGCGTTGGCGTTGCCTCCCAGGTAGCAGCCAACTCCACGCCCCGGATCGTGGCATCGTCCACATTGTAGTGATACCAGAGCCGATAGTTCGGATCCTCGCTCCAGCGGACGGGCACCCCGTTTGCGTCGACTACCAGTGCATTGGCGATCTTGTCGCGGAAATCCGTGTAGAAGAAGGTCGCACCGGCCGAGAGCCCCGCATAGGAATCCCAGAGCACGCCGATTTCATAGCTGGTGCTCTTTTCCGCCTCGAGGTCCGGATCGCCGATGATCACGCCGCAGGTGCCGTTAGGCCCGTAGCTGCAGCCCGCCCCGCCGGTCGTGTAGGCATAACCCGGCGCGATTTGCCGGATCTCCGGCGCGCGGAAGCCGGTCGATACGCCGCCTTTGATGGTAAGGTTGTCCGTGGCGTGCCAGACACCATAGAGCCGCGGACTGAAGTGGGACCCGTAGGCTTCGTGGTGATCCATTCTGAGGCCGCCGGTGAGGCTGAAGCGATCATGGATGCGCCACTCGTCCTCCACGAACAGCGCCCATTGCGTCGCCTCGAAAACCTCGTCCACACCCGTGCGGCGGCCGGGATTCTGGTCTGTCAGGTGGGTATGAAACACCTGCCCGCCGGTAACAAGCGTGTGGTCCCCAAGGGCCGCGAAGGGGGTCGTGAATTTGCCGTCGAGCACGGTGTTTAGGATTTCCGGCGAACGCGGGTTCTCGACGAACCTTCCTTGGGCAGGCGTGTGGGTGTAGGTGGTGCGTTCGCCCCATTCCTGCTGCAGCGAGAATTCGGAGGTGGTTTGTCCCCAGCGCCCCACATGCGTCGCCGACCAGTGAGCCCGGTCGTGGTCGCGATAGCTGTCACTCTGGTTTGCGGCTATGGACTCGCCGGCATGGGACAGGCGGCGCGCACGGGTGAAGCCGCCTTCGAGATAGATGTCGTGGTTTTCGTTAGGTGTGAAGGTGAGACGTCCGTTGATGTCGCCCTCTCGTGCTTCCGAAACACCACCGTCAAAGGAATCCTCGTCGCGAAGCAGGCCTCTGCCCCAGACCTGCAGACCGAGATAATCGTTGATGACCGGACCGCTCGCATAAAAGGAGGTCTGGCCGGAATTGCCGTAGCGCGCGTGCTGCTGCAGTGTGCCCTCGACCGTCACGCTGCCGGACCACACGTCGGAGACCTTGCGCGTGATGATGTTGATGACGCCACCCATCGCATCGGAACCGTAGAGCGAGGACATCGGACCGCGCACGATCTCGATCCGTTCGATTGCGCTGATTGGCGGGACGAAGCTCTGCTCGTATCCGGCGCTCCCATTAGGGCGGGAGTCACGTGTGCTCTGGCGCTTGCCGTCCACCAGGATGAGCGTATACGCGCCAGGCAGCCCACGGATATAGATGTCCTTCTCGTTCGCGACGCCTGTAACGGCCACGCCCTGTACTTCCTTCAAAGCGTCGGTCAGATCGCGGAAGGCGCCGTTTTCGAGATCCTCGCGCGTGATGACGGAGATGCTTGCGGGTGCGTCGGCGACGTTTTGCTCGAAACCGGCCGCCGTGACGACGAGGCGTTCAAGCCGCGTCGTCTCTTCCGCCTGCGCAACGGCAGGCGTCAGGGCGATCACGAAAATTGCTGCATTCAGGCCACAGCTGCGGATATGCCTGTAAACCAAGGCGTCTCTGGTGCGTGCAATGTTGCGGCCAGTCATGATGTTGCCTGCGCTGTTAAAACATGAGAGTTTCACTCCTATTAAGTTCGTCTGAAATCGGGTCAACGATGATCTTTGAGAACGATTCTAAATTCGCTGCAGCGCAACAATGCGAGCGGCAGGCTGCCTGCGGGTGTCGGCCATGAATTCCGTGGTGAGAAGCGGTGCCGCGCGTACGGCAGTGGCCGACGAACGAGAGGCGGACATTGAGGCGGCTGCCGGCAAGATGAGCCGGTTGCGGTTTCTCATCGCGCTCGATGCCCTTCTGGTGGAGGGCAGCGTGAGCAGGGCGGCAGAAAGGCTGGGTATTGGCACGCCTGCCATGAGCCGTTTGCTGGGGCAGATCCGGGAGATCTATGGTGACCCCATCTTTCTGCGCCGGGGCCGAACCATGGTCCCGACGCCCTTTGCAGAACAGCTGCGGCAGAGGCTGCGGGCCCTTGCGACCGAAGCCGAGGCGCTGCTCAATGCGAGCGGCCGCATGGAACCCGTTGCAACTGCTCCGGCGCGCACGAGTTTGCCGAGGCCTCTCCTAAAGGCGCCGCCTCTCGCGATGCGCCAGACTGTTACCCTGGAGGGCGAGCCCACTCCGGAACAGCTTGCCCTAAGGCTGAACGAGATTGCACAGGACGCCGAACCGCAGCGGCGACTGGCAAAGCACATCGCCACGATCGGCACCGGTCCCGGCCACTCCCGCCCGCTGACGATGGAGGAAGCCGAGGAGGCCATGTCGATCGTCCTTGCGGGCGAGGCGGATCCGATCCAGATCGGCGCGCTCTTCGTCGCCCTGCAATATCGCGGGATCGTCGCTCCGGAGCTCGCGGGGCTGGTGCGCGCCGCACGGCAAATGGCAGGGCTCCAGCCGCCCGGATCGGCGGCTGCTGACCTAGACTGGCCGGCCTATCTGTCGCCGCGGCGCGGCAGCGCCCCTTGGTTCCTGTTCTCCGCCAAGCTCCTGGCGAATGCAGGCAAGAGGGTCCTGCTGCACGGCCTGGATGGCCGGGAAGCCTATCTCGATACGGCCTTGGCATATCTCGGGATCAGGGTCTGCGGCTCGGTTGGCGAGGCCCGGTCCCGCCTTGAGACCGACCGGATCGCGTTCCTGCCACTTGGCTCCATTTCCGTGCAGTTGCGGGCGCTTATGCAACTCTATGCGCTGTTCGAGATGCGTTCCCCGCTGAACCTTCTCGTCCATCTCCTCAATCCTCTGGGAGCGTCGGCGAGCCTGTTGGGCGTCCCGGGCCACTCCTATCGGGAGATCATGCGGGACGCCGCCGCGCTTCTCGGCTGGCAGGATCTGACAATCATCTCCAACAGCCGTGACGTCGCGCAGGCCATGCCGCCCCGTGCGATGCCCTTGGTCCACCTTTTTGATGGGGAACCGGAGGAGAGCATCGTCAAGTCTGCGGCACGGCAGGAGCCGCACCGCGCCAGAACAGGCATGAACACCATGGAGTTCTGGAGCGCCGTTTGGGAGGGGGCTGCGCGGGACGAACATGCCGTTGATGTTGTGGTGACGACGACGGCCATCGCGCTCTGCTTGCTGGAAGGGAAAGGGATGGCGTGGGACGATGCTTACGCGCTGGCGAAAAGGCTCTGGAGCGAGAGGACATGAAATCGCGACCCGCGACTTTCATCAGGTCCAACGCTAAGACGCATCTCTGCGCTTGATTGGCTTAGGAGGCTGGAAACGTCGTCAGGTTGAGATGCCGGGAGACGGCAATTGCCATGTTCGCGGCGACATCCGCCTTCTACGATGTCGTCGAGTTGCTCGAGTTGGAGCGCCTGCGCGGCAAGACCGTGCTCCATGAGGCGCTGGCTTGCGGCCGCTGTTGCCGCCGAGGGGAGTTCCCGATGAAGCGGGTAGCCGAAGCACTCCAGGTCTCCCGCTCCAACCTGATCGACAGGAACAAGCGGACGGAGGAAAGCCCGCGGTTCCTACACCAAGACCGAGGACGAGAAGCTACTGCCGCTCATTCGCCGCTTCGTGGACGAGCGGCCGACCTATGGCTATCGCCGCATTACCGCGCTGGTGAACCGCGAACTGGCGGTAGAGGAACTGCCTGCCGTCAACCGCAAGCGGGTGCACAGGATCATGCAGCAGGCGACGCTCGTGCTGGAACACCATACCGGCCGGTGCGAGGGCCGCGTCCATGACGGCAACCCTTTGCCGGACGCCACCACGGTGCTACGGCAGATCGCCGGATGGATCGATGACTACAACGAGATTCATTCTCACTCAGTCCTCAGGATGCGCTCCCCAAGGGAGTTCATCCGGGCTCAAACCCAAACAGAGCCGGACTTTTTTCCGTTCATACGTCACAGATCGAGATGTTCGAGATACCGAGTTTGCGGCTCGTGAACCGTCGTGTGGAGGGCTACGGCTACATCCGCACCGGTCCGCTGCGCGCGCCGATGAATCCGTCGACCTACTTCGCGTTCGAAGACCATGGACGAGCTGGCCTACGCGGCCTAGGTGGATCCGTACGAGTTCCGCAAACGCAACATTTCGCATTCGCGCTGGCTCGACGTGCTCAAGGCGGCAATACGCGGCGAAGTGGACGCCGCGTGTTGCCGCGTCCCAACTCTCGAATGCGGACGTCGTGACCGGCCGCGGCATCGCGCTCGGCACGTGTCACGGAGCAAGCCTTGCGCTCTGCGAGGAAGTGAAGTTCAACCAGACGAACGTCACGAGTTTCGATTGGGCTTTATATCAAACGCTGCGCCACGCCGAATATCCGGCTGTCACGCCGATCGTCGTGCAGCAGCTGAACGAACAGAGCACCAGGGCAGGCGAAGATGTCACGCCGGCAGTCGTTGCGGCGATCGGCAACGCGTTCTTCGATGCGGCGGAAGGATTCGGCGATACCTGTTGACGCCGGCGCGTGTACTGGCCGCGCTCAGCGCGTAGGCTCACAGTAAAGGGAGTTTTTCTGACGGGTGGCAGCGGCAGATCACGATGTTTGCCGGGCATAAACGTGGCAGGGTCCACGTCGCCGCCACCTCCGTATAGGCGTCCGGGCCGTCTCGAACCAGCTTAAATCACCATTCGCTCGGCAGTTATCGTGCCAGCTCGTGTCACCCAGGCGAAGCCTTGTCCCGACGCGGGCGCGCTTTTCAGCACGGAGGCAAATGCCATTGGGCGGCCGTCCGAAAGGTTTGGGCCGGTGCTGCGGACAATAGCCACCGGTCGGCCGCCGCTGTAGAGGAAATCCCCCGCCCGGGCCGATACCGAGCCCGGCGCGCCGCAGAAGAATCCGAGTTCCTCCGGCGCTGCGATGAGCTCGTTCGCCGCTTGCCCCGAGGCACGGGGCGCGAGGCCCGCCTCTTCCGGCAGGGATGCCGGTCCAAAATCCGTGCCCCATTCGGGCAGACCCGCTTGCAGGCGGTGAACATCGAGTGCGGCAAGGCCGAAATCGAACACGTCGAGTTCACGACCGAATGCATGAAAGCGCTCGTGGATGCCGACCAAATATTCGGCCGGCATGTGGACTTCGAGCATCGGGAAGCCGTAGGTTTCACGCACAAGCACGCGCGCTGCCGTGAAGGCAACCTCCGTCTCGACGATGCGGTCGGGTGTGGAGAAGTCGCTTCCGGAAAGGGTGGCGGCAAGTTCAAGAGCCTTTGCACCCGCCACGAGCAGGGCGGCGCTGGAGGCGGACACGTTTCGCAGCTCAACCGAGCCGCCGGGGGGAAGCGCCTGGCTCAGCCAGGCATGGCAGCGCCGCTCCATTCGGCCCGGCGCGGTCAGGAAGAACGAGTCCCTGGCGATCCGGCCGATCGTGACCACCGCCGCGATGGCGCCGCGATGGTTGAGGAAAGCTGCTGTCGCAGCGGCGCCGGTTTCCGGCAACCCGCCGCTGGAGAGCCGCTCAAGCCACGCGGCTGCGCCCGGACCCGCGACCTCAAATTTTGCTGACCCCGTGAGGTCGCAAAGCCCCACGCCGCCAAGCAGCCGGCGCGCCTCATTGGCGATCGCGCTCCATTCCTGCGCGTCGCCCTCCGCACCGGCGTCGGCGTTGTCCGGAAACCATAGCGGTACCTCCCAGCCAAGGCGCACGCCGAAGTGGGCGCCTTTCGCCTTGTGGGCATGGTAGAGCGGCCCGACGCGGCCCGGGCGGCCCGCCTGGCGCTCGGCCGCCGTGTTGGTGTCGGTCGTGCCGAAATTGTGGCCTTTCTCCAGAACCGCGCGCACATAGCGCTTGTTGGCATAGGGCCCGAAGCGGCTCACGTCGATGGGGGACGTGTCGAGGCTGGGCTCCCCCTCGACGATCCATTCCGCGGCGAGGAAGCCGATGGCCGCGCCCTGGGTGATGCCGCTCGCCCAGGCAACGGCCACGTGGAGATTGCGGAAGCCGGCGAGGGGGCCCAGCATGCCATTCAAGTCCGGCGTACGGCTCGTCGGGCCGCAAACCTCGCTGCGCACGCCCATCCGCTCCAGCACCGGCACGCTCGACAGCGCCTCGTTGAGGCTGATCGACACGCGGTCGAGGTCGATCGGAAATAGCTCCTGGCCGAAGGTGGGCGGAATGCCGTTCTCGAAGCAATAGACCGTATGCTGGTCATGGACGCCGACGACCAGCCCCCGCCCGAACTGCCGGACGTAGAAGGGTGCCGCGAAATCGTGGGTGAGCGGAATCTCGAAGCCAAGGTTCTGGTACTCCTCCGGCAGGTCCTCCATCACGAGATATTGCCGCTCGATGGTTACCATCGGCAACTCGTAGCCGAAAGAGCGGGTAAGCTCCGGCGCCCACATTCCCGTGCAGATGATCACGTGCTCGGCGGCGATCTCGCCCTTGTCGGTGATGAGCAGCCATTCCCCGCTCGGCCGCTGTGCTAGGCTCTCGACCTTAGTATGGCGAAAGATCTGCGCCCCCCTTGCGCGGGCGGCCCGCGCGAACGCGTGCGTGGCGAGGCTCGGGTCCATGTAGCCTTCATCAGGTGCCCAGGAGGCGCCGATATATTTGTCGAGGTTGAGAAGCGGATTCCTCTCGCCGAGCCCCTCGCGGCCGAGGATCTCGTAATCGATGCCGGTATAATGGGCGATCCGCTGCTTGGCCTTCAGCCTCTCCAGCATCTGCGGTGTGCGGGCGACCCTGAGGCAGCCCGCCTTATGAAAGCCCACGGACTCGTCTTCTTCCTGCTCGAACGCGCGATAGAGCTTCTGGCTCAGCATGTTGATGCGGTTGAGCGCTGGCGAATCGTCCGAAAGCAGTGTGTTCGCGGCCGCATGCCAAGTGGCCCCGGCCGTGAGCTCGTTTTTCTCCAGGAGAACCACATCGGTCCAGCCCATGCGGGTGAGGTAGTAAAGTACGCTGCACCCGATCACGCCGCCGCCGATAACCACAACCCGCGCCGTGTCCTTCATGGCTCTCTGCTCCAAAATTAATCCACTGAATAGATTTAAATATCGGCCCTTGCAACCGAGGGCAAGGGGCTAAGGCACGCGCCTGTTCCAAAACAGCACCATGATGCCGATCAGCACGATAAACGCGATCTGCAGGACGGAGACCGCGGAGATTGTGGGATCCACGTCGATCTTGATGTTCTCGAACATTTTCTGCGGCAGGGTCGGCTGGAAGCCTGAAAGGAAGAGCGCCACGACGAGATCGTCGAATGATGTGATGAAGGCGAAGAGCGCGGCTGAGAGCATGCTGGGCGCTATCTGCGGCAGTACGATGCGGGTGATCGTCGCCCATCGCCCCGCGCCGAGGCCGTAGGCGGCGAGTTCCTGCGTGCTGTCGAATTCGCGCAGACCCGCCGTGACGATGATCACCACATAGGGGAGCGCGAGGATGGTGTGGGCGGCCGCGATCGCAGTCGCGTTGCCGGTGAAGCGCCAGCCGGCGAACAGATAGTATATCCCTACGGAATAGACGATGACGGGCACGATCATCGGGGCGGTGAAGGCTTTTTGCATGAGCGCCGCGCCCGGCACCTTCTCGCGCACGATCGCCAGGGCGAGAGCCGTTCCGAGGAAGAGGGAGGCGGCGGTCGCCATCAGCCCGATGCGGAGGCTGAGCAACGTCGCATCGATCCAGGCGCCGTCGGTGAAGAATTTCTCGTACCACCTGAACGAATAGCCGGGCGACGGAAAGGTAAGATAATTGGCGTCGGTGAAGGAGAGCGGCACGATGACGAGCATCGGCGCCACCAGGAAGAAGAAGCTGGCATAGGCCCAGAGCGTCAGGGCGATCCGGCCGGGGGAGAAGCGGCGGCGCATATAGGCCTCCTTCAGCTTTCGTCCACGGCGCGTCCGCGCAGCACGCGGTCGCAGGCCCAGTAGAGCATGATCGTAACGGCGAGTAGCACGGTTGCGAGTGCGCTCGCCATCGTCCAGTTCACCACGGTGCGCACCTGCTGCTCGATCAGGAGCGCGATCATCATCACGCGTCCGCCGCCCAGCACGGCGGCCGTGGTAAAGGAACCAAGCGTGAGGATGAAGACGAGCGTGGCGCCCGCCGCGATGCCGCTGCGGCAGAGCGGCAAGTGCACCCGCCGGAAGATGTTCCAGCCATTGGCGCCGAAGAGGGAGGCGGCCTTGAGAAGGTCACCGTCTATCTTGGCCATGCTCGCATAGAGCGGCAGCACCATGAAAGGCAGCATCACATGCGCTGAGCCGAGGAGTACGGCAAAGCGCGTGTTGAGCAGGGTAAGCGGCTCCTCGACGAGGCCCAGCGCGAGCACGAGCTGATTGATGAGGCCGTTGCGGCCGAGAATGATCGTCCAGGCATAGGTCCTGACGAGTTGGCTCGACCAGAAGGGGAGGAGTATGAAGAAGAACGCCACGAGCCGCGCCCGCCGCGATAGTGTCGTGACGTAGAAGGCGAGCGGGTAGGCGATGATAAGGTCGATTACCGTGACCTGCAGGGCGATCGAGGCCGACTGGATGAAGACGCCGCGGTAGAGTCCGTTCGTCAGCACCTTCTCGTAGGAGGTGAGGGGAGAGCCGGCGAGGCTGCGGCCGATCACCTCTGCCATCGGCAGGACGAAGAAGAGCGCGAGATAGGCGATCGCGGGAGCGGCGAGCAGCAGGCCGGCGAAGCGGCGCGGGCGGAAGCGGCGGGCATTCCCCACGAAGGTCCCTGCGGCACCGGAAATCTCGCTTGCCACCTCGCCCGCCTTTCCCTGAGTTCAGCCGCGAACCGGCACGAGGCGGCAATCGTCGATGGAAATCTCGATGCCCACCGTCTCGCCGCGGTCCCAGGCGCGGGACCGGTCGCTCGCGCGTGCAAGGAGCGATGTGCCATCGGGCAGCACGATTCGGTATTTGGTGGACATGCCGAGATAGACGATCTCGTCCACCCGCCCGGCGGGCGTCCCAGCCTCTCCGGGCGCAACGAGGCGCAGGTTTTCCGGGCGGATCAAGACCTTCACGGCGCCCGGCCCGAATTCCCCACCAGCCTTTCCTCCGTCGACCGGAATGGCGTGGTCAAAGGGTAGCTTCAGCCAATGCCGGCTGCCGCTCGTCTCGATACGGCAGTCTAGAAGGTTGGATTCTCCGATGAAATCGGCGACGGCGGCGTTCGTTGGCCGATCGTAGATCTCCCGCGGCGTGCCCACCTGCTCCACCGTGCCCTTGCCGAACACGGCGATGCGGTCGGACATGATCAGCGCCTCCTCCTGATCATGGGTGATGAAGATCGTGGTGAGCTTCAGCTTCTGCTGCAGGCGGCGCACTTCGAGCTGCATGGTCTCGCGCAGCTTTCGGTCGAGAGCGCCGAACGGCTCGTCTAGGAGCAGGATATCGGGATTGAAGACGATGGCGCGGGCGAGAGCCACGCGTTGCTGCTGACCGCCCGAAAGCTGCCTTGGGCGCCTCGTGGAAAATTCCTCGAGCTCCACCAGCCGCAGCACCTCGGCGACACGCTGGCTGATCTCGTCCCGCCCGCGCTTTCGCATTTCCAGGGGAAACGCGATGTTCTCGGCCACCGTCATATGCGGAAACAGTGCATAGTTCTGGAAAACCATGCCGATGTTGCGCCGGGCGGGCGCCAGATCGGTTATATCCACCCCGCTCACGAGCACGCGGCCCCGGTCGACATCCTCGAAGCCGGCGATGATCTTGAGAAGCGTCGTCTTGCCTGAGCCGCTCGCGCCGAGGATGGTGAGGAACTCGCCAGACGCGACGTCGAGCGAGATATCCTCGAGAACCAAGGCGGAGCCAAAGCTCTTGGAGACGTCCAGAATGCGCAAGGATGTGTCACGCGCACTGCTGGCAGCGAGGCCTTCGATAGCTACGGTCATGCCGGCTCCGCCCCTCTCCGTTATTATTGCTTGCTCAGCATCCAGGCATTCCAGCGCTCGACGACTTCCTCGCTGTGGTCGCGCCACCATTCGAGATTGGTCTGCACGAGGGTGGCGGAATTGTTCGGATGGCCCGGCAGGAGCGGCTTGATGTCGTCGCGCACATGGTCGATCGACTTCTTGTTCGTTCCCGAGTAACCGAAGGCCTCGGACATGATCGCTTGGTTCTGCGGCCTCGCCATCACGGCAAGCAGATGCTGGGCCCAATACGCGTTATTGGCTCCTTTGGGAATGCCCCACGCGCCGCCGTTGATCATGGCCTGCGTGAACTCGATCTTGAGCGGTGCCCCCTTCTGGATCGCTGCATAGAAGCGGCCGTTCCAACCGGTCGAGACCGCAACCTCCTTGTCGATCAGGATCTGCGCCGATTGCGCGCCAGAGCTCCACCATACGCCGACATTCGGATAGATCTCGTCGAGCTTGCGGAAGGCGCGGTCGAGGTCGAGGGGGTATAGCTGGTCGGGAGACACTCCGTCCGCCATAAGTGCGAATTCCAGATTGTCGAAAGGCTCGTTCAGCATGCCGCGCGGCCCAGGGAATTTTTCCACGTCCCAGAAATCTGCCCAGGTCTTGGGCCCGCCATTGGGAAAGGTTTCTTCGAGATAGGCCTTGGCGGTGGTCGCCACTGTATAGGAGAAGACGCAGGGCAGCTTGGCGTGGTCGACGAAATCGGTTCGGTCGACGATCTCGGGGGCGATCGGCTCCAGAAAGCCGAGTTCGCAGGCCCGCAGCGCATCGTAGATGCCGAAGCTCGTCACGTCATATTCGATATTGCCGGTTTCGATCATCGCCTGCAGCTTGCCGAACCCTTCCTGGTTCACGTCGCGGATCTTGATGCCGGTTTCATCCTCGAAGGTGTTGAAGAAGGCCTTGCGAAGGATTTCGCCCTCCACGCCACCGGAATGGTTGACGACAAGATATTCCGGCTTGGGCGGCTCGCCCTGCGCCCAGGAGCCGAAGGAAGCAAGCGCCAGAATGCTGGTCAATGCGGCGGTTGCGAGAAGGTGCTTCATGATTCCCCTCCTATGAAGCTCAAGCGCACGGGGAGAGCTCGTGTCGAACGCCGAGCCCAAGCGCTCGATGATCGCTGCCGTCCGTGCCGTCCGGCCTGCGATTTAATTCTTGTCAATGGATTAAATCATGGGATATGTCGTCTTGCAAGAGAATGGCGGTCTGGAAATGAATAATCTGGCTCTTATGCGTTGAAATATCATCGTTCCAGCCATAGGCGCCGGATGGCGAGCGCAACGCGCGAAAGATTAATTCCATCAGATAAGTTTATAGGAATGGCGATGCCGACCAAAATGGAAGCCTTCATTGCCGAGCAGCCGCAGGTGGTCTCGGAGGCATTGCAGGCGGGCCTTGATTGCCGGCCGCCCTGGAAGGAACGTTCGGCGGTGCATCTCTTCCTGGTGGGTTCCGGCAGCTCCCGCCACGCGTTGCTGGCCGTGCAAGGCCGTTTCGAGAGCGCATCGACTATGCCCCATGTGATCGGCCCCACCGAGTTCATCGAGCGACTGTCCCGCGGGCTGCCGGAGGGTAGTGCAGCGATCGTGCTCTCCCAAATCGGGACCAGTGCGACAAGCGTGGTGGCTGCGCGACGCGCCGCAGAAAGCGGGCTCGACGTGTTGGTTCTAACGGCAGAAAGGGAGAGTCCCATTGCCCGTCTCAGCCTTCCCACGCTTTTCATCCCCGCGGCGGGCGAGACCATCGGGCCGAAAACCAAGGGCTATGCGGGCTCAGTCGCTGCCTTGCTGGGGCTTTCACCGCGCCGCGCCGCCATGCAGGCGTTCCGGCCGGAGGATTACCGGGAATTCCTGGCGCGCTCCCGGAACGCTGCGGCAAGGCTCGCGGAGGAGGCGGATGGCCTCGATTTCCTGCTTTTTGCGGGCAGCGGCGCTCATTACGCGACAGCGCTCGAATCATCGCTGAAGGTCGCAGAAGTGGCCGGGCTCCCGACGGCTGCCTTTCCTATAGAGGAAACATTGCACGGCCGGTTGCATGGGTTGGGACCCCTGAGCCTCGCGATCTTCATTGTCGCAGGCGAGGCGGAGGGGCGGACAGCGCGCCACGCGGCCGAGGTGATGCGGGAGCGCGGCGTGCGCGCCCTGCTCGTCAATCTAGGGCGGGAGCCTTCACCGTTCGACTGGCCGGAAGGGATCATCACTTGTCCGGCCGATCTGCAGCCGGTCTACGCGATCGCCCCGGCGCAATGGCTCGCCTTTGAGCTCGCGACAAGGCGCGGCATGTCGCCGGACACGATGCGCTATCCCGACCTTTCCAGGGCGCTTGCGATCAAGCTCAACTAGGTTCGGGAGCATTCCGTGTTCATCGGCATCGATATCGGCGGCAGTTCCATCAAGATCGGCGCAACGGACGGCCGCGACCACGTTCTTGCCGAGCGCGCGGTCGTCATGAAGAGCCTCCCCGATTACGAAATGCTCTGCCATGCGGTTTGCGCTGCGATCAAGGAGATCGCCGGTGAATCCGGCCGGCCGTTGGCCGTAGGGCTTGCCATGCCAGGTTTTCCCGATCCGCGGACCGGATCTTTGCGCGATGGCGGCGGGAACATCCCGCTGTTTGCCGGGCGCGGGATCGTCACCTCCCTGCGCGAGCGCCTCGATCTTCCGGTCACGGTGATGAACGACGGCGTCGCGGCGGCGATGGCGGAACTGCAATTCGGCGCCGGCAGAGGCCGCAAAACCTTCGCTGTGATCACGATCGGTACGGGGATCGGCGGCTGCGTTGTGGTGGATGGACGCCCGAAGCTCGGCCCTAACGGTGAGCCGCCTGAGTTCGGTGCGATGGTGCTCGACAAGGACGGTCCTAGGAATGGGCGTGGCCTGCCCGGAACGCTGGAATCCTTCGCCGCCGCTCCATCGTTCATCCGTATCTACCGCGCCCTCGGAGGGGATCGTCATATCCACCACGTGCGAAGCTTGTTCGAGCGGTTGCCGGAGGACGAGATTGCCCGCCGCGCCGTCGACGCGGTCGCGCTGCGGCTCGCCCAGGCGATCGGTCTTATCGCAAATGCGGTGAATCTTGAGGCGTGTATCATTGGCGGCGGCGTATCAGCCGCGGGCGAAATGCTGCTCGAGCCCGTGCGGCGGCACCTGCCCGTCTTCACATGGCCGCTGCTTCTCGAGGGGCTGGTGGTCTGCCGCGCTGATTTCGGCAATCGCGCCGGGATGATTGGGGCCGCGGCGCACGCTGCCGGGTTCAATCGAGCAGCGGCTACCGCCCAGCGCTGAACATCGTCACGCGTTCGTGCCCGTCAACTGGTCGCGTTTGAAGAGGATCGAGAAATCCGGGGCGATGTTCTCGAATGCTGCGAGCGCGGCGGCGCCGAGAGCTGGAGCTTCGAAGCCGGATTGCGCCTTGATCAGGCGCGGCTGCTGCTCGCCGTGCCTGCTGGTGAGTGTCCGTGGAAGCGGCATGGTGAGCTCGATGAGCGCATTGAGCAGCGGTTCGGGAACGCTGCCCCCGATCACGACAGCCTGTGGGTCGAGCAGGTTTTCGACAGTTACGATCGCCGTGCGCAGCTGGCTCGCCGCCTCCTGGAGCCAGGCCTTGAGCTTCGGGTCGCCGCGTTCGAGCGCCTGCAGCAGCAGCGGAACGTCGACCTCCTCGCTTCCCTCCGGTCGTCCGGTAATGGCGCTCTGGGCCGATGTGAGCGCAACATAGCGCTCAAGGCAGCCCTGATTGCCGCAGGAGCAGGGGCGGCCGCCGGTGGTCGTTACCACATGGCCGATTTCGCCGGCATTGCCATGGCCGCCACGCATTGGACGGCCCCCAGCGATGATGCCGGAGCCGATGCCCGCGCCGATGAAGATGTAGAAGAAGTCGCTGAGGCTGCGGCCGACGCCATAAAGCTTCTCGCCGACGGCCGCCGCCGTTGCGTCATTGTCCACATGGACAGCAAGTTCCAGGCGCGACTCCAGCCGCTGCCGCAACGGAAAATTCTCCCATGCCGAAACCACTGTTGGGCCTAGGGGGACGAGGGTGCCGTTCACGAACACCGAAGGTGTCACCACGCCCACGCCCCAAACCCGGTCGCTGCTGATCCGGCTCGCGAAGATCAGGCTACGCACGGTAGCCTCGATCGTCGGCAGCACGACCTCCGGCGGAGCCGAGCTCAATTTGGCCTGCATCTGCCCTTTGATCCGCCCGGAAAGATCGACGATCACTGCTACGAGATCACGATGGTCGAAGGAAACGCCGACCGTGAAGCCGCCTTCCGGGTTGATCACGAGATCGACAGGCGGCTGGCCCCGGCCACCCGTCCGCCGCCCCTGGGCCATCACAAGACCTGAATCGAGCAGCATGTCGACGATGTTCGAGATCGTCTGTGGTGCAAGACCCGTCCGCCGGGCGATCTCCGCCCGAGACAGGGGACCGTGGAGCCGAATGATATCGAGCACGAGGCGCCGGTTGAAGCGCTGGCCGTGATCGACATTGGTTCCGAATACATTCATTACGCTCTGATACTAAATCCATCGCCTGGAGCATAGTCCGAACGAAGGACGCTCAACACACGCCGCCCGACTCGGATGCACGGCCATCCAGGCAGCGCTACTTTCGCTGCGTCGGGAAATCCTGTTAGGAGGGAGTGCGGGCGGCTGACGCCCTCAGTCGGGCAAAACGCTGGGGGCAGAACGAAGATCGGCAGGATCGCAGCTGCGGAAATATTTTATGAAATCCGCGGCGAAGGAGATGATGTGCTCTGCAAAGGCCGCTCCGATCTCGGCATTGGACAGCCGCGAGTTGCCGCCAATCAGGCCGTGCGGATTGACATCCAGAGCATCGAGCGGAACGGCCACCTCGCACTCCTGGAAGGATATCGCCGACAGGCCGACCGTCTCCTGGCCGAACGCTTTCATGGCTTCGCTCGTCTGTTGAAGATCGGGCCGCATCAGCTCGGGAAAATAATGCCAGTAGACCGAGGTGATCGGGTCGGCGCCGTGGCCGCCGGCGCGCTCGGCAAGATCGCCGTGCAGCCGCGTCCAGAGCTCGTGCGGTATGGCCTTCCAGATGTTGATGGAGGGCACGATCAGGCCGGTGCGGATCTTCAGTTCGCGCACGGTCTGGTCGATCAGGCCGGCATTGCCCGTATGGCCGTTGAACAGAACGATGCGCCGCAGGCCATGGTCAAGGAAGGCGCTGATCGTGTCCTCGAGGAGCGCGCAGAAGGTCGATGGCCGGAGCTGGATGCCGCCGGCCATGCCGCGGAAGACATCGGCATAGCCGAAGGGAATGGTGGGGGCGGCAATCGCTCCGGAGCGTTCGGCGACCGCGGCCGCAAGGCGCTCCGACAGCATGAAGTCGCCCATGGGCGCGTGCGGCCCCTGTTCCTCCTGGCTGCCGAGGGGAATGAGAATGACCGGATCCTCCGCCATGCGCTCGCGGAATTCCACGAAACTCATATCTTTTAGCAGATGCTTCTTCATTGGCCGGCCATTAGCTCCAGGCTCGATTTGCGTGTTTTGGCGCCGTTTGGGTTTAGGCAGGCGTGGAGGTGATGCGCGGGACCAGCCAGGACCGGTGTCCCGTCGGCGCAGGCGGGAAGCGCGAACGGGCAGCGCGGGCGGAACGGGCAGCCGGCCTCCACGATTTCCATGCTGTCCACGTCGGCCTCCCACGGCCAGTCGGGCTTCAGGCGGTCGTCCTCCGCCGAAATGGTGGGGATGGAGGCCAGGAGCTGCTGGGTATAGCGGTGGCGCGGCTGCGAAAACACCTCCGCCACGGCGCCTTCTTCCACCACGAGGCCGCGATACATCACGATCACCCGGCTGGCGAGCACGCGCACGACGCTGAGATCGTGGGTGATGAAGAGATAGGTGAGGCCGAGCTCCTCCTGCAGCTCCTTCAGAAGCCGCAGGATATGCGCCTGCACGGAGACGTCGAGCGAGGAGGTGGGCTCGTCGAGCACCAACAGCTCCGGATCCGTGGCGAGAGCGCGGGCGATGGCCACACGCTGCCGTTGCCCGCCCGAAAGCGCAAGCGGCCGACGGTCCTGCAGGTCGGGATGTAGGCCCACCTTCTCCAGAAGTTCGCCGATCCGCCGGCGCCGTTCGGAGCGGCGGCAGAGATTGTGGACCGAGAGCGGCAATCCGATCGCCTGGCCGATGGATTTGCGTGGGTTGAGCGTGGAATAAGGGTTCTGCTGCACGAGGCCGATCTGCCGGCGGTCCGCCTTCGAGCGCCGGCCTGATAATGGCCTGCCCGCCAGGACGATCTCGCCGGCGGACGGCTTTTCGATGCCGAGGACGAGATTGGCGAGCGTTGTCTTGCCCGATCCGGATTCGCCGACGATGGCGACCGTCTCGCCCTTGCCGACTGAGAGATCGACGCCCTTCAGAGCCTTCACTTCGGCGCTGCCGACGTGAAAGGTCTTCGCGGCTCCGCGTATCTCAAGCAGCGGCTCGGTCATGCCGCGCTCGCCTCGTGGATGCAGGCGACGCTGCGGCCGGCATCCCGCCGCATCGGCACCGGAGCGTCGCATTCGGGCCGAGAGAGCTGGCATCTCGGACGGAAGGGGCAGCCTTCGGCAAGCTTGCTGAGGTCCGGCACCGAGCCTTCGATCGGCTCCGGCAACCGGTCCGAGGAAAGCCGCGGCACCGAGGCGAGCAGGGCGCGTGTATAGGGATGGCGCGGATCGGCGAAAAGCGCATCCGTCGGCGCGCTCTCGACGATCCGCCCCGCATACATTACGCAGACGCGGTCGGCGAATTTGCGAACGACGCCGAGATTGTGGGAGATGAACAAGATCGCCGTGCCGTAGGCTTGCGACAGGTTGCCCATGATGTTCAGGGTCTGCTGCTGCACCGTGACATCGAGCGCGGTGCCCGGCTCGTCGGCGATGAGCAGCTTCGGCCGGCTCGCCAGGGCCATCGCGATCATGACGCGCTGATTGAGGCCGCCGCTCAGTTGAAAGCTGTAGCTGTCGAGCACGCGCCCGGGGTCGACGATCGAGACGTCGCGCAGCGCGGCGCGCATGTGCTCCTCCGCCTCCTGCCCCGTCAGGCGCCGGTCGACACGATCCAGCACCGCCGTAAATTGCTGTCTTATCTTGAAAACCGGGTTGAGGGCGGCCATCGGGTCCTGGAAAATCATGGTGATGTCGCGGCCGCGCCGCGCCTTGGTGCGGGCAGGGGGCTCGCGCAGGATATCGGCGCCCTCGAAGCCGATGCGGCCCGCGATTCGCACGCGCCGGTCGGGCAGGAGCCCCATGATCGCACGTGCCGTCACGGACTTGCCGCTACCCGATTCCCCCACCAACGCCACGCGCTCGCCCGCGCCCACCGAAAGATCGACGCCATGCAACACATGGACTGGCCCGTCATGGGTCTCGAAGGTCAGGTTTAGGTTGCTGATGTGAAGAAGTTCGTGCATGCCTACCCAACAATATCGAAGAGGTCGCGCAAGCCGTCGGCGACGAGATTGAAGCCGAGGACGACGATGAAGATCGCAAGCCCCGCCGTCACCGAGAGCCACCAAATGTCCGGGAGATACTGGGACCCTTCCGAGACCATCGTGCCGAGGTCCGGCGTGGGCGGCGGAGCCCCCATGCCGAGGAAGCTCAGGCTCGCGCCGAGCAGAATGACGAAGCCCATGTCGAGGCTCGCCTTGGTGAGCAGGTTGGGCGCGCAATTGGGCAGAAGCTCGCCGAACATGACCCTTATGCGCGAGGCGCCGACGACTTCCGCGGCGGTGACGAACCCCTCGTGCTTGAGCGAGCGGACGATGCCGTAGACGAGCCGCGCATGCCACGGCCACCAGGCGACGGCCATGGCGATCATGGCGAGCATCTGCGAGGGCCTTGCAATGCCGAGGATGGCCATAGCGAGAACGAGCGAGGGAATGGCGAGGAAAACGTCGGTGATGCGCATCAGCACGATTTCCACCTTGCCGCCGAGATAGACGGCGGTGATTCCGACGATGGTCCCGACGGAGATCGCCAATGAGACGACAGCCAGGCCCAGAATCAGCGAATTGCGGAAGCCGAAGATGATGCGGCTCAGCACGTCCCTGCCCACACTGTCGGTGCCGAGCCAGTATTGGGCGCTCGGCGGCTTGTTGGCGTCGGCGAAATTCACCACTACGCCCGCATGCTCCGGGTAAGGCGCGATGAAAGGCGCGAAGACGGCGCTGAAGATGACGAGGAGGATCAGCACCATGCCGAGGACCGACAGGCGGTTGCGGGCAAAGCGGCGCCACGCGCGCCATTTCGGATTTGGCTGCATCACGCCTTCAACCTGATCTTCGGGTCGATGAAGGAGACAAGGGTGTCGATGAGCATGTTGATCAGGACGAAGAAGACCGAAATGAACATGACGACCGCCACCATGGCGTTGAGGTCCTTGCGAACGATGGCGTTGACGCCGTATTTCGCCATGCCCGGCCAGTGGAAGATCGTCTCGACGATGAAGGCGTTGCCGAGCAGGGCGACGATCTGCATGCCGAGAATCATCAGCGTCGGGATGATGGCCGGGCGCAGCGCCCATTTGAGCGCGATGGAGCGCTCGGGAAAGCCGTAGGCGCGGGCGAACTCCACGAAGGGCCGGTCGTAGCTGTCCACCATGTTGGTCCGGGTCAGGCGCGATATCTGGGCGAGCCCGGGAAGGGACAGCGCCACGGCGGGCAGAACGATATGCGCGAGCGCATCGAGGAATACCTGCCACTCGCCGGCGATGAGGGCGTCGACCGTATAGAGGCCGGTGAAGGCGGGGGGAGCGGCCAGGCTTTCGGACAGCCGCCCGGTAAGCGGCAGGACGCCGAGCCAGAAGGACAGGATCAGCATCAGGAACAGCGCCCACACAAAATTGGGCATGGCGACCGCGAGCAGCGAGAGGATGCGCGCCGAATTGTCGGGCCAGCGGTCCTTGAAGTGGGCGCTGGCGATGCCCATGGCGCCGCCTATGAGCGTCATGGCGAGGCCGGCGAAGATCACCAGCTCCAGCGTGGCCGGAAAGGTGGCGGCAATGTCCTGCGAGACCGGATTGTCCGTATAGAGCGAACGCCCGAAATCGAAATTCACCGCGCCGCCGACAAAGCGCAGATATTGCTCGACGTAAGGTTCATGGAAGCCCATCTGCTGGCGCATGGCCTCGACCTGCGCGGCGCTCGCCTCGGGACCGAGCGCCAGCCGGGCAGGATCGCCGGGGATGACGCGGGCTAGAAAGAACATGAAGATCGAAACGCCGACTATGACGATCACGCCGCTCACGAGCCGGCCGAGCAGGAATTTCGTCATGCCATGCATATGCTCAACTGTCTGGCCAATCTTCCATTCCAGGTGGCGGCCCGCCCATCGGTGGACTCGCGGCGGCGTGGGCAGGAGAAGCCGCGCCCACGCCGTACCCGTTAAACGTCCATTGTCATCTTGTCGTACCGGTAATTGCCGGCCATGATCGGGATCGACGCGGCCGGATCGACGAAGCCGGGCGCCTTCAGGTAGTTCTGGAACGCGACGAGATCCGTTCCCTGATACATGAAGACCGAGGGGTATTGGTCCGCGATGGTCTTGGCAAGCTCCTTGTAGAGCTCATGCCGTTCCGCCGCGTCCGTGATCTGGCGGCCCTTCTCGAGCGCGGCGTCGATCTCCGGCATGTGCAGCCAGTGCATCGAAAGATAGGTGCCGGCTGACGAGCTGTGATACTCGCCCCAGAGCATGGAATCGACATCCGTGGTAGAGAGCGACGTTGCCACGCAGGCGAGGTGGGGCGATGCCTCCGGGCTGGTGGCCATCTCGACGATCTGAGGCCAGGGAGCGGAGGTGATGTTCACCTTGATACCAAGCTCCGCCAAATTGGCCTGCAGAAGCAGCGCGAACTTTTCCTGCAGCGCCATGCCCTTGAACCAAACGAGATCGAACTCGTGCTGCTGTCCCGCATATTTGGACTGCGCAAGGGCGGCCTTGGCGGCCTCGATGTCGCGCTTCAAGAGAGGTACGTCCGGGTCGTAGCCCGGCACGTCGGCCGGGATGGGGCCGCGGATCGGAATGCCCTGCTGCTGACCGGCTACCTGAAGAAGACCGTAGAGCTGCTCGTAGTCGAAGGCGAGCGCGATCGCCTTGCGGACATTGACGTCGTCCAGCGGCGCCTTGCGGGTGTTCATCTTGAAATGGAAGATGCTGGGCTTGCGGTCCTGGCCGATGGATATTCCCTCGGACTTCGACAGCGCCAGCACGATCTCGGGCGGCAGCGGAAGGCGTGTGAGGTCGATCTCGCGGCGCGGCATGAGCTGCCGCACGGCAACCGCCTCGACGCTGAATTTCGAGCGGATAACCTCCGGCGGATTGGAAGCGAAGCCCGCGAAATAGTCAGGATAAATCTCCATCACGGTCTCGCTCTGCGAGTCGTGCGTGACGATCCTGTAGGGGCCGCTGCCGGCGTCGGCGCTGCTCAGGAACGCCCCGCCATAGTCCTTGAATTCGCCGAACTCGCCATCCTTCAGATTGGCCATGACGAGTTTCTTATTGACGATGGCAAGGCGCACCAGGGCGGCGAGGAAAGGCGAGAACGGCTCCTTGAGCTTGAAGACAGCCTTGTTGCCCTCCTGCTCGACCGATTCCACTGCCGAGAACAGGAATGCATAGCCGCGTTTCATCGTGATCATGCGGTTGGCGGAGAAGACGACATCCTCCGCCGTCAGCGTCGAGCCGTCGTGGAATTTGATGCCGTCGCGAATGGTGAAGGTATAGGTCTTGCCGTCCTCTGAGATCTCCCACGATTGCGCGACCGAGGGTTCCAGCTCACCGCGCGGCAGCGGCCGCACGAGGAAGTCGTAGAGATTGAACATGAGGATGGAGCCGGGAAAATCGACGGGCTTATGCGGGTCCGCTTGGCCGATATTGCCGTCGGCAAGCCGCAGCGTGCGCTTTTCCGCCGCCGCGGCGGCTGGCATGATCGGTCCCAGGCCAAGCGCCAAGCCGGCCGAGGCGGTGGTCGCCAGAAGATGTCTGCGCGTAAGCGTGAAATTTGACATTCCTGTTCCCCTTCTCAAGCTCAAATCGCCAGCATGAACGGAAGCAAGTCTCGCCTCAACGAGAGGCACCGCATCCGGCTGCCCTTTATGGCTTTGTCGGGCGCGACCGTTCTCCAGGGCACGTGCCTCGATCCTGCAAACTTATCAAGCCGGTGCGGGTCGAAGAATACGTGGCAGCACTTACAACCGGCATTCGTTGGCACGATGGACGGGGCCCAGGCAATGTCTATACTCGGCCGAAAACAATGATGCCAAAAGAGGCTAAATGGAGCGTCCGGTCCAAGATGTCGTGTGATTGCCTGGTATGAAAAAGCGGGTTTGCTTCATAACGCTCGGCCAGTCACCGCGTCCGGAGCTCATTTCGGAAGTGCTGGAGCATATCCGCGAACCAATCGACTACACGGAAATCGGGGCGCTGGACGGCCTTGCCGAGGATGAAATCGAGCCGCCGCGTTCGCCGCGCGACACGCCACTGGTGACGCGGCTTACCGGCGGCGAACAGGTCGTCGTCTCATCGGATTTCATCCACAGGCGGCTGGATATCGTGATCGCGCAGGTCGACCGGCTGGGGCACGATCTGCTCGTGCTGCTCGCCAGCGGCATCTTCCGCAAGTTCGAGACAGTCACGCCGCTCATTCACGGCCAGTTGGCGGTGGATGAGTGGATTGCCTCCTTCATCCTCGGCACGGCGCAGCTCGGCATCGTTTTTCCCCTGCGGAAACAGGCCTCCGATCCGGTGACGCTCCATGACTACGGCATCCTCATCCAGAACTACCAGACCGTGGCCTATTCCGGCGAGGCAAACCGCATCGACGAGACCGCGCTCCTGCTCAAGGACGTCGATTTCATCCTTATGCATTCGGTCGGCTACACGAAGGAGATGGCCCAGCAACTGGCGCGCGAATCGCACAAGCCGGTGGTCACGGCCCGGCGCGTCATCGCCGGGGCGTTCCACCTTCGGCTCATGGAGATGGGAAGCACCGCCCATCACGGCTTTGCACAGGCGAGCGAGCTCGACCTGGTGAAGCGCCTGCCGCGGCCGGAAGAGCCGCTCACCGGCCGCGAACAGGAAGTGCTTTCGCTCGTGCTGGAAGGCCGTTCCAACAAGGAAATCGCCAAGCAGCTCGGCATCAGCCACCGCACTGTCGAGATCCACCGTTCCCGCGCCATGGCCAAGTACAACGCGACGACGGCGATGCAGCTCATCCGCCGCGCCATGATCGAGAACCCGGGCTAGCTTGTTCTTCGCCTCCTACGTGCCGGCACGTATTTTGCGGCAGGTGGCTTTCATCTACGCTTCGGCAGCTTCGAAAGGTCCACCCAGGGAGGTGTCATGAGGAAAGCGGGCGCACAGATCAAGCTTGGGGCGTTCCTGACCGCGACCGGCCAGCATATCGCCGCCTGGCGTCATCCCGACGTGAAGGCGGACGCCGGCATCGACCTCCAGGAATACATCCGGGTGGTGAAGATCGCCGAGCGCGGCAAGTTCGACATGATGTTCCTCGCCGACAATGCGGGTATCTGGGACCGGGAGCTTGAGTCCGACGGGCGCTCGTCACGCGCCGCCTATTTCGAGCCGATCACGCTGCTTTCGGCGCTCGCGGCGGTCACGGAGCGGATCGGGCTGGTGGCGACGGCCACTGCGACCTTCAACGAGCCTTACAACGTGGCGCGGAAATATGCTTCCCTCGACCATCTGAGCGGGGGCAGGGCGGGCTGGAATCTCGTCACCTCGGCCAACGAGGCCGAGGCCTACAATTTCGGCTTCGACGTCCACCTGGCGCATGCCGACCGCTATGCGCGGGCGCGCGAATTTGCCGAGATCGTCATCGGCCTGTGGGACAGCTGGGAAGATGACGCGCTGATCCTCGACAAGGAGGGAGGGCGCTTCTTCGACCCGCAAAAGCTCCATATGCTCAACCATAAGGGCGAACGGTTCACCGTCCGCGGGCCGCTCAACGTGCCGCGCACGCCGCAGGGCCGCCCCATCATCGTGCAGGCGGGCTCCTCCGAAGCGGGCATGGATCTCGCCGCCTGGTGCGCCGACGTGGTCTTCACCGCGCAGCCGGCTCTCTCCGACGGAATCGCCTTTTACAAAGAGCTGAAGGAGCGCGTGCGGAAGGTGGGCCGCTCGCCCGACGATCTGAAGATCATGCCCGGCCTTTCCCCGGTCGTCGGCCGCACGCGGGAAGAAGCGCAGGCGAAGTTCCAGGAACTGCAGGATCTCATCGATCCTGTTGTCGGCCTCGGCCTCCTGTCGTCCATGGCCGGCCACGACCTTTCCGGGTATCCGGTCGACGGCCCCTTCCCGGACCTGCCGGACAACAACACCGGCAAGGGCCGGCTGAAGGTGCTGAAGGACACGGCCGCGCGAGAGAACATGACGATCCGCCAGCTCTATACGCGGATCGCCGGGACGCGCGGGCACAATCTCGTCATCGGCACGGCGAAGGAGATCGCCGACCAGATGGAGGAATGGTTCACCTCCGAAGCTGCCGACGGCTTCAATATCATGCCGCAGGCGCTGCCGGGCAGCCTCTCCGATTTCGTCGATCTCGTCATTCCCGAACTTCAGCGGCGGGGTCTTTTCCGCAGGGAGTACGAAGGCAGCACGCTGCGTGAGCATCTGGGCTTGTCGTGGCCGCATACGCGCCACGCGCTCGCCCGCGATGGCCGAAACGCAAAGCCCGATGCGGCAGAATAGGGCGGGGACCCGACGCATTCTCCTCGGGTGATGGATTCTCCATCACGCCAAACGCGTCTCCCAAGAGTTTGAAGGAAAAGCGGTTTGACAAGAAAGATCATCGGTCTGGCGGGAAACATACGCCGGCCTTCCAAGACACGGGCGCTCGTAACCAGCCTTGTCGCCGAAACGGCGCGTCAATGCGGCGGCGCAAACGCCGTCTACGACGTGCTCGATCTCATGCCGGATCTCGGCACCTGCCTCTTCCGCTCGGATGCATCGCCGAAACTCCAGCGGATACTGCAGGATATCGAGTCCGCCGACGGGCTGGTCGTCGCCAGCCCGGTCTATAAAGGCTCCTATGGTGGCCTCTTCAAGCACCTGATCGACCTTCTCGACCCCAACAGCCTTATGGAAAGGCCGGTCCTGATCGCCGCCACAGGCGGCGGCCAGCGCCATGCGCTGATGGTGGAGCATCAGATGCGGCCGCTCTTCGGGTTTTTCGGCGCCTCCAGCGTGCCGCTCGCCGTCTATGCGTCGGATACGGACTTCAAGGACGGCGAACTGATGGACGAGCAGACGAAGCAGAGATGCGTGATGGCGTGCCGGCAGCTCTCGAACCTTATCAAGCATCGCATCCCCTTTGAGACAGACCCGGCTGAGAAGCGCTGGGCGTAGGGCGGCAACTGGGACCAGGACAGATGTACCGATTGGGAATCGATGTCGGAGGGACGAACACGGATGCGGTCATCATGGCCGGCCGGTCCGTCCTTGCCGGTGTGAAAGCCGCGACCACCGAGGATGTCACGAGCGGCGTGATCGAGGCGATGGAGGCGGCCATCTCCAAGGCCGCCGTGGAGCGCTCGAAGATCACGCATGTGATGATCGGCACCACGCATTTCACCAATGCCGTGATCGAGCGCAAGCACGTCAATCCGGTGGCGGCGATCCGTCTCTGCCTGCCGGCCACCGCCTGCCTGCCGCCGATGGTGGACTGGCCGGAGGATCTGCGCCAGACCGTCGGCGGGCATCGCTACCTGGTGCGCGGCGGCTATGAATTCGACGGCCGCGAGATCGCTCCGCTCGACATCGATGAGCTTGACCGGATCGCCGCGGACATAAGCGCCAAGGAACTGAAGGCCGCAGCGATTACCTCCGTCTTCAGCCCGATCAACGCGGCCATGGAGACGGCGGCTCGCGACCACCTCATGAAGCGCTGCCCCGGCCTGCGAGTGGTCGTCTCCAGCGATATCGGCCGCATCGGCTTGCTCGAACGCGAGAGCGCGGCGATCATGAATGCCAGCCTGCTCGAGCTCAGCGGCCGCACGGTCGATGCCTTCGGAAGGGCGCTCCAGGCGGCAGGGCTCAGCTGCCCCTTCTTCATCACCCAGAACGACGGCACGCTGATGGGCGCCGAAATGGTGCGGGAATTCCCGGTCCTCACCTTCGCATCCGGACCCACCAATTCGATGCGCGGGGCAGCCTTCCTCACAGGGGAAAGCGATGCCATCGTGGTCGATATCGGCGGTACGACCACGGACATAGGGGCTATCCAGCGCGGCTTCCCGCGCCAGGCATCGACGGTGGTCGATATAGGCGGTGTACGCACTAATTTCCGCATGCCTGACGTCTTCTCCATCGGGTTGGGCGGTGGCTCGCTCGTCCGCGGGACAGGCGGAGCGACAAGCGTCGGGCCGCAATCCGTGGGCTATCGCATCACGAAGGAGGCGCTGGTGTTCGGCGGCGGAACGCTGACGGCGACCGATATCGCCGTCGCAGCCGGCCGCGCATCGATCGGCAATCCCGCAGCGGTCGCCTCGCTTTCCGGCGAACTCGTCGGCGAGGCTCTGGCCGAGATCGTTCAGATGCTGGAACGGGGCGTGGAGCGCAGCCGCATCTCGCCTGAGCCGATACCGGTGATCGCGGTGGGCGGCGGCTCCATCCTCATGCCGGAGAGGCTCGGCGACCTGCGCGTAATCCGTCCGGAGAACTTCGCCGTCGCCAACGCGGTGGGGGCTGCGATCGCGCAGGTGAGCGGCGAGGTGGACCGCATCTTCTCGCTCGCCAACGGGCTCACCCGCGAGACCTGCCTGAAACAGGCGGAGGAGGAAGCGCGCGAGAAGGCGATGCGCTCCGGCGCCGCGCCGGCGACCATCACCGTCATCGAACGCGAGGACGTGCCGCTCGCGTATCTTCCCGGCAATGCCACCCGCATCCATGTGAAGGTGGTCGGCGAGATGGATGGCGTACATGCTTGAACGGACGAGCGGCTTTCTTCTCGACGAGCGGAAGATCGATGCGCTTGAGATCGGCGCCGCGATCCTCGGGACCGGCGGCGGTGGCAATCCCTATATCGGCAAGCTGCGCGCCCGCGAGGCGCTGCGGCAGGGCTTCAAGATGCGGATCGTGCCGCTCGAGACGCTTCCCGACGATGCCGTCGTCGTTTCCCTGGGCGGCATCGGCGCGCCGCTCGTCTCGCATGAGCGGATCAAGGAGGGGAAGGAAGGACTGAGATGCATCCGGGCGCTGGAAGAGCGGCTCGGCATTTCCGTCGATGCGGTCGCCTGCGAGGAGATCGGCGGGCAGAACGCGATGGAGCCGCTGATCACCGCTTCCGCGGCCGGGCTCCCCGTCGTCGACTGCGACGGGATGGGCCGCGCCTTCCCCGAGATGCAGATGACGACCTACTCCATATACGGCCATCGGTCGACGCCCAGCGTGATGTGCGACCTGCATGGGAATGTGGTGATCTTCGAGCACGCGGCCTCGGAAAAATGGCACGAGACCATGGCGCGGGCCTGCGTCGTGGCGCAGGGCGGCGCGTCGACGCTTGCAAGCGCGCCAATGTCGGGAAAATTCCTGAAGCAGTTCGCCATCCCCGGCTCTTACAGCCGGGCCATGGCACTCGGCGAAGCCGTCCTGACGGCGCGGCGCGCGCATGCTGATCCGATCTGCGCCATATGCGAGAGCGAAAATGGGAGAATGGTCTTCCGGGGGAAGATCGCCGATGTCAGCCGTACGATCGCCGGCGGCTTCGTGAGAGGCAAGGTGCACCTTACCGGCTTCGATCAGTACGAGGGAGACGAGGGCTCGGTTCTCATCCAGAACGAAAACCTCGTGTTCCTGCGCAATGGCGCGGTCGAAGTGGTCGTTCCCGACCTCATCGTGATTCTCGACGTGGACAGCGGCGAGGCCATCACCACCGAGATGCTTCGCTATGGCCAGCGGGTGGCCGTTCTCGCCCTTCCATGCCACCCGTTGCTCCGCTCCGAAGCGGCGCTGGAGGTGGTCGGCCCCAAGGGATTCGGCCTTGAAGGGATCGATTACAGGCCAATGTGCGAGCAGGAACGGGAGAGGGTGGCTCGATGACATCATTCCAGGTGATGCCGCAGGACATGGAAGCGATCGCGACGGGCGGTGCGTTTCTAGGCACGGGCGGCGGTGGAGACCCGTATATCGGCAAGCTGATGGCGCAGTCCGTGATGGCGGAGAAGGGGCCGGTGACGGTGATTTCGCCCGACGACGTCGAGGACGACTGGCTTTGCCTGCCAGTGTGCATGATGGGCGCGCCGACCGTAATGGTGGAGAAGCTACCCAACGGATCGGAGGCCGGTTCCGCCCTGGCGCAGCTCGAGGCCTTTCTCGGGCGCAGGGCCGACGCGCTGATCTGCATCGAGGCCGGCGGGCTCAACTCGACAATTCCCTTCGCCGTCGCCTCCGCCACCGGCCTGCCGCTGATCGACGGCGACGGGATGGGCCGGGCCTTCCCGGAACTGCAAATGGTGTCCTTCACCATGCACAGCGTTTCGGCAACGCCCATGGTGCTGGCCGACGACAAGGGCAACAGCTCCATCATCAACGCGATCTCCAACCGCTGGACGGAGCGTCTCGCCCGATGCCAGACCGTGGAAATGGGGGGAGCGGCCCTGGTGGCGCTCTACCCGATGAGCGGGGCAGAGGTGAAGCGCGGCATCCTTCGCCACACCCTGTCGCTTATCAAGGAGATCGGCGAGACGATATCGGCGGAGCGGAATGCACACCGCAATCCCGCAGAGGCGCTGATCAGGCGTCTTGGCGGCAAGCGCCTGTTTTCCGGCCGGGTCGCCGATATAGACCGGCGGACCGTAGGCGGATTTGCGCGCGGGCAGGCGCTATTCAAGGGGATGGAAGCGGACGAGGGGAAGAGCTTCCGCGTCGATTTCCAGAACGAATTCCTGATTTGCCGAGGCGACGATGGCGCCCCGATGGCGATAACGCCCGACCTGATCTGTGCGCTCGACGCCGACGGAGGCCTTCCGGTGACCACGGAGCAGCTCCGCTATGGCCTGGCCGTGACGATGATTGGCCTGCCCTGCGACGAGCAGTGGCGGACGCCGGCCGGGCTCGATCTCGTCGGTCCCGCCTATTTCGGCTACAATCACGAATACGCGCCGTTACACAGCCTGTCCTGATGTCCGAGGCGCCGGATCGGCGCCGACGACGTGCTTGATCCGCCCGATCATAATGGCGGCCTGACGATGATCTTCCTGGCTGTGAACGCCACCCCGATCAAGGTGCGCCTGGGAGGCCTGCTGATGAAAGGCGCGCTCCGCGCGAAATTGTGGTTTCATTGGTTTCCTTGCCAGCATGAGGAGGCGAGCCAATGAACCTCAGAAGCATCCCCGTGGCGCAGCTCTTGGAGTTGCTGGCGGTGGTCCGGTGTGGCAGCATCAATCGGGCCGCTCAGGAGCTGAACACCACCCAGCCCACGCTGACCAGAAGCATCAAAAGGCTGGAGGACCGGCTGAGGGTGCCTCTGCTTCAACGAACCGCACATGGCGTGACGCCATCCGAATACACCAAAGCGATGCTCCCTTTCCTCCAGAGCATCGAGAGCGACTTCAGGAAAGCCTTGGCGGAAATTGAGGCTGCCACCGGAGCCGGCGCGGGCAAGATCTGCATCGGCTCGACGGCCATGGTGGCAAACAAGATCGTCCCGCAGGTGCTTGCCCGGTTTGTCCCGCGCTGGCCGCATCTGACCATCGAATTCGTCGAGGACCGCAAACCCGCCCTGCTCGAGGGATTGCGGAGCGGCAAATACGATTTCGTCATGGCCCTCATGAGCCCCGAGGAGCAGGCGCGGGACATCCTGCAGCAGGAACTTTTCACCGACACGCTCGTGGTCATTGCCCGCCCGGGCCATCCTCTTACCAAGCTTTCGTCCCTGTCCGTGCGCGATATCGTCCAGTGCAAATGGATCCTGCCTACGGAGGGGCTCGACCTGCGCAGCCGCCTGGAGAATTTCTTCCGTAACGAAGGACACGACGTGCCGGCGTTCCCGGTCGAAACGACGCTCTTTACAGCGATCGTCGCTCTGGTGAAGAGCACCGACCGGATCTCCGCGATTCCATCCGTGGTCGTAAGGGACGAACTGCTCAGCGGCGAGCTTGTAGCGCTGCGCGGCCCTTGGAACTTCATCCACCGCTCGTTCAGCGCCTATTTCAGGCGCGGGCATACGCTCTCTCCTTCCGCCCGCGAGCTGTTCCGGGAAACCCGCCGATATATTACCGAACTCGGCGTCAACGTTCAGAAGGCGGCTGCCGAATAGGTCAGAGGGCACTTTTGCTGCGCTAATGGAGGATGGCTATACACTTCAGGCATAACCCCGTGCCTCAATGCATTGGCGAAATGCTCCAGCTTGGAGTGAACTCCAATATGGGTTCCGGTCGGAATTCGAGATGCAGCAGCCGCAAGAGGGAGTGATGTCGTACTACGAATTGTCCGCCGATGAGGATTTGAACATCCTTAGACTGCATGAAAAGGCGATCGTGTTCGACGGTGCCTTCCCGATGCTCGGCTTCTACAAGGCGCCCGAGGAGGAAATCGACGCTTTCCTTAAGGGCGGCGTGACAGGCGGGAACGCGACGCTCTCTTCCGACGAAACCGATTTCTCCGGCGCGATCGCGAATTTCCGCAACCTGAAGGCTCTCATTTCGCGCAATAGCGATCGGATGGCCCTTTGCACGCGTGCGGCCGATATCGAGCGTTGCAAGCGGGACGGCAAGATTGGCATGGTTCCCTTCTTCCAAAATCCCAAGCCGATTGCAGACCGGCTGGCCGATCTGGAGATTTTCTACGAGCTGGGCCTGCGCGTATTCCAGATGACATACAACAATCTGGGCTTCATCGGCGCCGGCTGTTGCGAGCGCAACGATCCGGGGCTGAGCAATTTTGGCATCGAGGTGGTGAGCAAATGCAACGAGCTCGGCATTCTGCTAGACATCTCCCATTGCGGGCCGGCGACATCCTGGGACACGCTGAAGTTTTCCAAGGCGCCCGTGGTCGCCAGCCATTCGGGTGCATATGCCCTTGCGCGCGCCTTCGGGCGCAATAAACCCGACGACATGTTAAAGGCGGTGGCTGACACGGGTGGACTGGCAGGCATTCCCTTCTTCCCCTGCCTCGTGAAGAGAGATCCGGAGACGCATGTCGTGCAGCCCTCCACCGTCGAGGACGTCATCGACCATATCGACCACGCCGTCGAGATCATGGGCATAGACCATGTGGGAATTGCTTCCGACATGTCCTCCCATCTGGCGCGTACCCTGGAGCTTACGCGCGACTCGGTGCTGCGCACCACGCGACTGCGTCATCCGGAGGTGTTCGGCGTCGGGCCTACCGATCGCTACGATCCTTATCCGGCGGGTTTGGACAGCCATGCCAAAATGCTGAACCTCAGCCGCGGGCTCCACAAACGCGGCTATGCCGAAGGCGATATCATAAAGATACTCGGGGGAAACTGGATGCGCGTCTACAGCGCAGTGTGGAAGGACTAGAGGGGAAGGCAGGGTTAACCTGACCGTCACAAAAACCGACAAGGGGAATTCGTGAGGAGAACAATGCGATGAACACATCCATTCTCAACCGGCTGCGGCGCTGCTTTTCGCTGTTGTTCATATCGGCGCTGGCCGGCCTTTCCGTGTTGCCGGCCCAAGCGGCCTGGCCGGAGCGCGCGATCGAAATCATCGTCGCCTACGCTCCGGGCGGCGGGTCGGACGCGATCGCGCGCATCGCCGCGCGCATCATGTCGCGCGAACTGGGCGTGCCGGTGAACGTCGTCAACATGCCGGGCGGCAACCAGCTGCCGGGGATCGAGGCGGTGATGCGGGCAGCGCCCGACGGCTATACTCTTCTTCTGGAAACACCCGCGACGAGCTCGATCAAGGCGACCATACCCGACAACCCGGTCGATCTGGAGGCGCGCACCTATGGCCCTCTCATGGCCGCCCAGGGCGCGCTCATCATGGTCAAGGGCGATTCCCCCTGGAACAGCGTCAGCGACATGGTCGACTTCATCAAGAACAATCCCGGAAGCTTCACTTATGTCCGGCTTGGTGGATCCACCTATTCCGATCTCGTAACCCAAGGACTTTTCTCCGTGGCGGGCATCGATCCCCAGACGGTGAAGCCGGTCGACTACAGCGGGAATGGTCCCGGCAACATTGCGGTCGCGGGCGGTCACGTGATGATGTCCGGCGGCTCGATCAATCCGCTGATCTCATCGGGCGATCTCAAGGTGCTGGCGATCGCCGGTCCTGAAAGGGCCACCGCGCTTCCCGATGTTCCGACCCTCGCCGAGTCGGGCTATCCGGTCGATTTCGTCGCTTATTTCGGATTCTCGGGACCGGTCGGTCTGCCTGAAGAGGTGCTGAACCGGCTCGATGAGGTCGTCCAGAAGATGAGCGGGGACGACAGTTTCCGCAAGGAGATCGAAGCGATCGGCTTCTATCCGCGTTTCCTGCCGGCGAAAGAGGCGCGCACCTATATCCTCGATGAGGCGGAGGAATATCGCGCGCTGGCGAAGCGATGAACGAGTCAGGAGGGCAGGCGGATCGCTGCGGCCGCCCCCCTGCATCCGTCGATCCCAACTTGCGGAGCAACCGCAATGTCCGATGAGCAGACCGTGCGCTCGCGCCTGGTGAAGAATGCCGAAATCGGCATTCTTCTGCTCCTTGGCGCGGTGGTGACCGGCGACGGAATCCGCTTCGTCCTGGTCACGCGGCATCTGCGCGCGCTCGAAGTGGGCGGCTACGAGATTCTTCTCGGCCTGCTCCTCATCATCCTGACGCTTTTCTATGCCTTGAAGCCGCTGGCGGAGAACTGGCGGATTTCCGAGGGCAATCGGAACACGGCGATCGGCTATGGCCTGCTCGTTGCATATGCCGCTTCGCTTCATGGCCTCGGTTATATCATCAGCACGCTTATCGTGGTTGCCGCCTATATGCGACTGCTGGGTGGGTACCGAATGGCAAGCAGCCTGGCGGTAGCGGCCATCTTTGCAACCGCCTCCACCTGGCTCTGGACCACGCTGATGATCAGCCTCCCACGCGGCTATTTTTCCACCTGGATTCTTTGGTAGGAACGGAGCCGCACATGGACGCCTTTCTAGCCGGTATCCTCGCCGCCTGTTCTCCCCAGAACCTGGCGTTTGCCTTCATGGGATGCCTGATCGGCACGATCGTCGGCGTTCTGCCCGGCATCGGGGCCGTTTCCGCGGTTGCCATTCTCTTCCCGTTCACGGTCTATCTGCCGCCGGAGGGGATGATCATCGCGTTGATCTCCATCTACTACGGCTCGATGTATGGCGGGTCGACGACTGCGATCCTGATGAAGGTTCCCGGAGAGGTTTCCTCCATCGTCACCGCCATCGATGGTTATGAGATGACGAAGCAGGGGAGGGCGGGGCCGGCACTTGCAATAGCCGCGATCGCTTCCTTCCTCGCCGGTATCATCGGCACGATCCTGGTAGCGACGCTCGGCCCTTCCACGGCGCGCCTGGCGCTCGGTTTCGGCCCGGCGGAGTATCTGGGACTTAGCATATTCAGCCTGACCGCGATCGCCGCCCTTTCAGGACGCTCGCTGCTTCGCGGCGCCATCATCGCCGTGGTCGGCCTGATCCTCGTTTCGGTGGGCTATGACGAGGCCGCCGGGCTGGCGCGCCTGACCTTCGGCACGACCGCGCTGCAGCAAGGCTTCAATATCGTGCCCGTGATGATCGGCCTCTTCGGCCTGGGCGAGATGCTGCGCATCTATGAGGAGGAGACCGGACATTTCAGCAAGGTCAGGATCGACAAGCTCATGCCCAGCCGGGAGGAATGCGCCCTCGGGCTGGCTGCAGGGGCGCGGGCGACAGCCCTGTCGTTTCCTCTCGGCCTGCTGCCGGGCATGCTGCCTTCGGTTCTGTCCTTCCTCGCCTATACTCTCGAAAAGCACTTTTCCAAAACGCCGGAAAAGTTCGGCAAGGGCGCGGTGGCCGGCGTTGCGGCGGCCGAGGCCTCGAACAATGCGGCGGCGATGGGCAATCTGCTGCCGCTGATGGCGCTGGGCGTCCCCACCGGACCCACCATGGCGCTGATCCTGGGCGCCCTGACCGTCTATGGCCTCGCGCCGGGGCCGATGCTGTTCATAGCGCAAGCCGATTTTGTGTGGACCGTCATCGGCAGCTTCTTCGTTGCCAATGTGATCCTCCTCGTCCTCAACCTTCCCCTCGTGGGCGTCTGGGTCCGCATCGCCGCGATTCCAAAGGCGATCCTCACGCCGGCGGTGATGGTCCTTTGCCTGGTGGGCGCTTTCAGCGTGCGCAACAGCATGTTCGATCTCTGGGTGTGCGTCGTCTTCGGCTTCCTGGGCTGGTTGCTGACGCGGGCCAAATGGCCGCTGGCGCCTTTGGTGCTGGCCTATGTGCTGGGACCGATGCTCGAGAGCTCGGCCCGCCAGGTCATCGAGCTCTCCCCCCTTGTGCTTTTGGAGCGGCCGCTCTTCTGGATGTTCATCGTCCTTGCGGCGCTCTCGCTCTGGTTCAGCCGCCGCCTCTGGCGCGCTATCGAATAGGGTCCGATGGAAATGCAAAATGGGAAAAAGCAGAACGTAGCTGTCGTGGGAGCGGGCATTGTGGGCGTGTGCAGCGCCCTCTGGCTGCAAAGGGAAGGCTACGACGTCACGCTTATCGATCCCAATCCGCCGGGCAGCGGCGCTTCCTACGGGAATGCCGGCGCCTTCAGCCCTGCCTCCGTGGTGCCCATGGCAATGCCCGGCGTGCTGCGCCATGTGCCGGGCTATCTGCTCAATCCCCATGGTCCCCTCGCGATCCACTGGGGATATCTGCCGAAGCTGGCGCCCTGGCTCCTGCGCTTCATCCGTTCCGGCCGGCGCGAGCGGGTGGACAAGCAGGCAGCGGCACTGGCGGGCCTCCTCGGTCCCGTTTTCGACTGTCTGATGCCGTTGGCGAAGCAGGCTGAAGCAACGCATCTCATCCGGCGCGACGGCTTTCTCTATGTCTATCGAACCGAGGCCGCGCTCCGCGGCGATGCCTATGGCTGGGAGCTACGGCGCCGGCACGGGATCGCCTTCGATATCCTTGAAGGCCCTGAAATCAATGCGTTCGATCCGGCGCTCTCGCCCGACTACCACGCCGCGCTTTTCGTGCCCGGGAACGGCCATACCGTCGATCCGCAAGGCCTCGTTCAGCATTTGGCGAGGGCGGTGGAAAAAGCCGGCGGGCGGCATTTCAAGGCGAGCGTGGAGGATTTCAGGCGCGACGGATCGGCCATTAGAGCGGTGGTGACCGATAGGGGCGAGGTGGCCTGCGATTTCGCCGTGATCGCCGCCGGCGCCCGGTCCGCGCGGCTTGCCGCCCGGTTGGGTGAGAAGATCCCGCTCGACACCGAACGGGGCTATCACCTGATGCTCAAGTCGCCGGAGGCGATGCCCAGGGTGCCCGTCCTCGAGGCCATGCATAAATTCGTTGCAACGCCGATGCAGGCGGGGCTGCGGATAGCGGGAACTGTCGAGTTCGCGGGCCTCGATAGACCGCCCAACATGGATCGTGCGCGCCGCCTGCTGCGTCCTGCAAGGGCGCTGTTTCCCGCCTTGCGCGAGGACTACCCGGAATCGGAAATGTCCAAGTGGATGGGATTTCGCCCCAGCCTGCCGGATTCTCTTCCGGTGATTGGCCGGTCGAAAGCTTCGCCGGGCATCGTCTACGCCTTCGGACATGGGCATGTGGGCATGTGCGGCGGACCGATGACGGGCAAACTGGTCGCGGAAATGATCGCCGGCCGCCCGACATCCATCGATATCGCGCCTTTCAGCCAATCGCGCTTCTGAGCCGCCTCGCTTTTTGCGGCGACTGCCACCACCTCCTGATAAAGATCGGAACGTCTCGAATGCGCATCTTTGATTGCCGCCTTAGACCTCCCTTCGGAGAGTTTCTTACCACCAGCTACTTCACCGACGTGCCGCGGATCACGCGGATGGCAGCTGAAATGGGCCTGGAGGCGCCCGCGTCGCTTGCGGAAGCCTCGATGGAACTACTGTTTACGGAGATGGATGCGGCCGGAGTTGGAATGGGGCTGGCGGCGGGCCGTATTTCGCCCGGTTTGGGGAACGTGAGCAACGCCAGCGTCCGTGAGCTTTGCCGGCTGTGGCCGGACAGGTTCGTGGGCCTTGCAGTGGTGGATCCTGGCAAGGCGGCCGAGGCATCGGCGGAGATTGACCGCGCCATGCGCGACGGCTTCAAAGGCGCACTCATTGAACCGGGATTGCTGGGAAACGCGCTGGCGATCGACGACAGGCGCATCTACCCCTTCTATAGCCATTGCGAGGACGCAGGCATCCCGCTTTTCATCATGGCCGGAGGAAATGCGGGACCGGACCTGAGCTTCACAAATCCCGAGCACCTCGATCGTGTTGCGGCCGATTTCCCGCGTCTCAAGCTGGTGTCGTTGCATGGCAGCTGGCCATGGGTGCTGCAAATCCTGCATGTGTGCCTGCGCCGGCAAAACGTGTATCTGTGTCCAGACATGTATCTGGCCGGCCGCATGCCGGGGTTCGAGGAATATGTCCGCGCTGCAAACGGCTTCCTCAGCGACCGGTTGCTCTTCGGCAGCTCCTATCCCGTGCTTGCGCTGGACCGAGCCGTCAAGAGCGTGCAGCAAATCGGTTTCCGTCCGGAGGTGCTCGAGCGCATTTTCTTCCGCAATGCCGCAGCATTGTTGGGGCTGTGATGGCATCTTTCCGGTGGCTCAGCGTCCGCCGAGCGCTCCCGTCAATTCCTGCGCGACAGACGACACGAGCGGGCCAACCGCTTCGATGCGCTCGTCCGTCAGGCGGCTGACATGACCGGAGACGGAGATGGCGCAGAGAGGTTCGCTGTTGGCACCGTAAACCACGGAGGCGACGCACCGCACGCCCCGGGCCAAGCCTTCGTCGTCGATGGCGTAGGCGCGTCGCCTGGTGACATGCAGGTCGTCACTGTAGCAGGGGCCCAGGGCATCCGTGCTCGCCGCCATATTTGCGATGACGGCTCTGACCTCTTTCTCCGGATAGGCGGCGAGGATGGCCTTGCCCATTCCCGAACAGTGGATGGGCATGCGGCCGCCCACCTTGGCCACCGAAAGTCTTGCCTCGCGGCTCTCGATCTGCGCCAGAACGACCACATCGTGGCCTTCGGCAATGCCGAGATTGGCGGTCTCATGCGTCAGGTCCCTGAGCCTGCGCATGTATGGGATGGCGGAGGCGACGAAGGCCCGCTTATGAACGAAGGCGCTCGCCACCAAATAGGCCTGGCGGCCGATATACCAGCGTCCATCATGCCGATTGAACTGCACGAAATGCCGCTTTTCCAATGTGGTGAGCAGCCTGTGAGTGGTCGAACGGGAAAGCTCTGCGACCGCGGTGATCTCCCTCAGGCGCATTCCCGATCCGTGTTCCGCCAGCACCTCCAGGAGGGAGATGGCGCGTTCGACGGATTGAACGGTCCCCAGCCGTTCATTGGAGGTGGCCTCCTCAGGGAATTCCGGTGCACCCATCGCGTCGATGCCTCCGTAGAATGCTTCCAACTCTCGGGTATCGGTACCACCTCAGTAAAGTACACTTCTACATTCAAATCAATATTTTTAATTGCATACAGAAAGAAATTCCGCCGGGGGGCTTCCGCTGACGGCTATCGCGAGGGGAGCGGAAAGGTGCGTGACATCAGCCGGTTCATGCGCCAACGAAGCGTGAAACCGCGTACGGCGAGGAACGCGAGGAAGGCGATCCATAGTCCATCGTTGCCGAGCCAGGGGATAAGGGTGAAGATGAGCAGCAGGTAGCAGGCCGAAGCGACGAGCATCATGTTGCGGATGTCGCGCGCCCAGGTCGCACCTATGAAGACCCCATCCATGACGAAGGCAAGACTGCCGAGCGGGGCAGTCAGTAGCGCCCAGTGAAAATAGGCGTGAGCGAGCGCACGTACATCAGGACTTGCCGTCATGAGCGCGATGATCGGGTCTTGAACGAGGAGATAGACCGCCGCCACAGCAAAGCCCGTCGCAACGCTCCAGAAGACGGAGAGGTTTACCGATGTTTCGAACATGACGCGGTCACACCCGCCCACCGCCCTTCCGGCAAGGTGCTGGGCGGCGACGGCAAGCCCTTGGATCATCGCGCCGGAAAAATAGAAGAGGTTCATCAGCACGACGTTGGCTGCGAGCACCGCCGTACCGAAAGCGGCGCTCTCCCGCGTGAAGAGGGCGATGCTGAAAAAGAGAATCATGGATCGCAGAAGAATGTCTGCATTGATGCTGAGTATCCGCTTCAGTTGGCGCATGTCCGGCACGGCTGAAAGCACTGCCCGTGCCTTTCCATGAAGAGCGCGCGCTATCAGAATGCCGCCGGCGAGAGCGGTGGCCGTCTCTGCGGCCACCGTCGCCAGCGCCGCGCCGGCAACACCCCAATCGAAATGGAGGACGAAGGCGATACTGAGAATTGCGTTGACGAGGTTGAGCACAGCCTGGAGGGCAAGGCCCGGCAGAAAAGAGCCCTGGCCGAAGAGCCAGCCCACCAGCGCATAATTGACGAGCAGCAGCGGTGCTGACCAGACGCGGATGCCGAAATAGACCATTCCGGCTGCCCTTACATCCTCGCCGACGCCGAGCAGTGAAAAGCCGGCATAGGCAATCGGCCACTGCAGCGCCACTGCGATGAGGCCTGCCGCGAAAGCCAAGCATATGGCGCGGAGCGCATGCGCGAGCATCTCTATCCCGTGTCCCGCCCCGAACGCTTGCGAAACCATGGCAGTGGTGGAGGAACGCAGGAAGTTGAAGGTGAAGAAGACGAGGTTGATGATCACGTTGGCGGCAGCGATGCCGCCGATCAGGGCTTCGTTCCCCAACTGCCCGACAACTGCCGTGTCAACGATGCCGACCAGGGGTGTCGATATCGATGCCAGGGTGATTGGCAACGCAATCTTCAGCACCTGGCCATGGGTAACGGTGGTGGCAGGCATCTGCGAACCAGGGGAAGGTCCCTGGTCAAGCCGTGGCTGGTCAATTGTCATCGGGCGGCGCTCCCGCTTCTTTTGAACGGGCGCACCCTGCCGCACCCAGCGCAGCAGGATGCGGTCATACGATCAGTCGCACTCGCTGCCGTTTTGCCCATTCACTCAGGATTGGACCACTTTGCACGGTGTGTCGAAGGCGGCGCGATCTGTTCCCGCATCGCGGGAATCCTTGCAGCGCGCTATCGACTGCGCTGTTGATTGAGTTTAGCCGGTTTCTGACATGCGCCGTGCCAACCGGCCGGTGCCAGCGGAGATGGCTGCAGCATGGCGGTTCAGCATGCCGATACGATCGTCGTCGGGGGCGGCTTGGTTGGCGCCGCCATAAGCTACGGGCTGGCGAAAATCGGGCAAGGCGTCATCGTCCTCGACGAGGGGGATGTGGCTTTTCGGGCGTCCCGCGGCAATTTCGGGCTCGTGTGGGTGCAGTCGAAAGGCGACGGCATGCCCGAGTATGCGCGTTGGACACGCCGCTCGGCCGACCTCTGGCCGGAATTCGCCGGAGAGCTCGCCGGGGAGACCGGCGTATCGCCGCACTATTACAAGGCTGGAGGAGTGCATACCTGCCTTTCTGAGGAGGAACTGCAGGCCCGTACCAATCTCATCGAACGGATGCGGCAAGTGCATGGGCCGGAGCGCTATGAAGCAAGGGTCCTCGACCGCCGCGAGCTTGCCGAGATGCTCCCCGGCTTGGGTGAAGCGGTCATTGGCGGCTCGTGGTCCCCGCACGACGGCCATGCGAGCCCGCTTCACCTCTTGCGAGCGCTGCATGCTGGGCTCCTGCAAGGGCGCGGACGCTATCATGCCGATGCCCGTGTGACCGCGATAGCAAGGGACGGCTCGGGTTATCGCGTCACGACCGCCGCCGGGGTGTTCGCGGCGGAGAGAGTGGTGCTCGCCGCTGGCCTTGCTAACCGCGCGCTCGCGCCAATGGTAGGGCTCAGCGCGCCGGTCTCTCCGCTCAAGGGGCAGATTCTTGTCACGGAGCGCGCAGCGACGGTCCTGCCTATGCCAACCGCCTTCGTTCGGCAGACGGAGGAAGGTACATTCCTCATGGGAGACAGCTACGAAGACTCGGGCTTCGATACCGCGTCGCGGCCAAACGTCATGGCGGAGATTGCCAGACGCGCCGCCCGCACCTTTCCATTTCTCAGAAAGCTGCAGGTCGTGCGGGCCTGGGCCGCGCTCCGCGTCATGTCCGGCGACGGGTTTCCCATCTACGAGCAATCGCGGACTCATCCGGGCGCCTTCGTGGTGAACTGCCATTCCGGCGTCACTCTGGCAGGCGCTCATGCGCTGGCGCTCGCGCCGATGATCGCGCGCGGCCGCCTTGATGAGGAATTCGCCGCCTTCAGCGCAGGGAGGTTTGATGTTCAAGCGCATCGCGACGTCGCGTAAGGCAAGGCTTTCTTTCGATTTCGAAGGGCACAGACTCGAGGCGGAGGACGGCGATACCGTGGCGGCCGCGCTGCTGCTTGCCGGCGAAAGGGTCTTGCGCAGCACGGCGGTTTCAGCGTCCGAACGCGGGCCCTTCTGCCTCATGGGCGTGTGCTTCGAATGCCTGGTGGAGATCGACGGGATACCTAACCGGCAGGCCTGCATGGTGAAGGTGCTGCCGGATATGCGGGTGCGCCGTCAGCGCGGCGCGGCGCGGGTGGGAAGCATATGAGCGCATATGATGTCGCGATAATCGGCGCCGGTCCCGCGGGTATGGCCGCGGCGGTGGAGGCATCTCGCGCCGGCTTTTCCGTAGTCGTCTTCGATGAGCAGGACGCGCCTGGCGGGCAGATCTATCGCGCCATCGAGCGGGCGGATGCGGGGCGGCTGGCGCTGATGGGTGAAGATTATGCCACGGGTAGAGCTCTTGCCGAGGCTTTCAGGACGAGTTCCGCGGTCTACATGCCAGGCACGATTGTCTGGAATGTCGATGCGTCGCTCCGTATCAACTACAGCGGCGCGACTGGCAGTGGCGAAGTCACTGCGGGATCGGTGATCATAGCCACGGGTGCCATGGAGCGCGCCACGCCTTTGCCGGGCTGGACTCTGCCGGGCGTGATGACGGCCGGCGCGTTGCAGATCCTGCTTAAGGCGCACGGGCTCGTCAGTGACGATACGGTATTGGTCGGCTGTGGCCCTCTCCTTTTCCTGGTGGCACAGCAAATGACGGAGGCTGGATCGCCTCCCAGAGCGGTCGTCGAGACCGCAGCGCCTGGCGCGCTCCGCCGGGCGCTGCCGCATTTCTTCGGGGCGTTGCGCGCTCCGGCCTATCTGAGGAAAGGCTTGGCCATGATCCGGCAGCTCGCCCGCGCGGGCGTGCCGGTCTATCGTCATGCGCAGGCGGTTGCGATCGAGGGCCGCGAGGCGGCGGAAGCCGTCAGCTTCACGATCAAAGGCCAGCGCCATCGCATTTCGGCGGGCACCGTGGGCCTGCACCAGGGCGTGATACCCAACCAGCAGATCACGCGCCTCCTCGGTTGCGAGCAGGATTGGAGCGCAAGTCAGCGCTGTTTCGTGCCTAGGCTGGATCCGTTCGGCGAAACGAGCATCCAGAATGTCTACGTCACCGGGGACGGAGCAGGAATCGGCGGCGCCGTTTCCGCCGCTCTCGGAGGGAGGCTCGCGGCCCTGCGGATCGCCGCCAGGGCGGGCAAGGCTACTACGGGCGAAGCCCGGTCCGTAATGGCGAGGCTCGCGCGCGATCGGGCGATCCGCCCCTTCCTGGAGGCGCTCTATGCGCCCTCCGATGAAGTGCTTATGCCCGCGGATGATACGCTCGTGTGCCGCTGTGAAGAAGTAACCGCCGGACAGATCCGCGAAGCCGTGGCGCTTGGGGCGCCCGGGCCAAATCAGGCAAAGGCCTTCCTGCGGTGCGGCATGGGGCCGTGCCAAGGCCGCATCTGCGGCCCCGTGGTCACGGAAGTCATCGCAGCGGCGCGCCGGACCCGGCAGGACGCTGTTGGGTACTACCGCATCCGCCCCCCGCTTAAGCCACTCTCCGTAGCCGAAATAGCGGGCCTGGCGCCGGCGGCGGAGGGCCAGCCCCTGGACTAGGGCCGTGCTGCTGAATCTGCAATTTCCATCAACACCAGCGAACAATAAGGAGAAGGTTATGATCAAGCGTCACATGCAGACACGCATCAACCATCGGGTCGTCGAGCACAACGGGGTGCTCTATTTTGGCGGCCTTATTGCCGATGACCTGAGCGTCGACATGAAGGGCCAGACACAGCAGATCTGCCGCAAGATCGACGAACTGCTGCAAAAGGTGGGCTCCTCAAAGGCGCATCTGCTCACGGCGATGATCTACATCTCCGATTTCTCGCAGAAGGAAGGAATGAACGAGGCCTGGCTCGAATGGCTGCCCGGTGAGCTTTTGCCCACCCGTGCGACCATCGGCGTCGCTGACCTCGGCGAAAACGTCCTGATCGAGGTGGTCGTGTCCGCAGCCAAGACTGCGTAGGAATCCGGGTCCGCCGGTCAATGGCTGCCTGGTCCTACGATGCGGGAATCCAGCCGTGGCTCCATTGACAGGGCGGTCATCTCACGAAACTCTGCTTGCCGTGCTGCAAAACAAGCAACAGTAAAACGCAGCAAAGAACGTATTGTGTTGAAAAACAATACGGGGAACACTCGCAGTCGTGATCCGGTATTAAGAAGTCGTACAACAAAAAATCTCAATTCGGGTCCGATTTGCATCGGGTTAATAGAAATATGTACTCGTATGGATGGGAGTAATACATGAACATCCGACTACATGGTCTAACAACAATTCTATCCGCATTGGTAGTGTTTACGGCGCCAGCCGCTGTCCTTGCTCAGGACAATTTGGTCACCGGGGAGTCGATCACGACCGTCAATCCGGGCACGCCCGGAAAGGGCGGTGAGGTTACCTTCACCGTCACGCGCGACATCACCAACTGGAACGTCACCTCGGCCCTCGGCAACAACGCCGTGGTCCGCACGGTGACGCTGCCAATCGTTCCGTCGGCCTTCATGGTGCAGCCGGACTTCACCCTGAAGATGAACACCGACCTCCTGGAGAGCGCCGAGCTTACATCGACCGATCCCCAAACCGTGGTCTACAGGATCAGGGAAGATGCGGTGTGGAGCGACGGCGTCCCGATCACGGGCGACGACTTCATCTATTTCTGGAAGACGCAAAACCGCCGCGACTGCCCGGAATGCCTGATCAATGCGAGCGATGGCCACGACTTCATCGAAACGCTCGAGCAGGACGAGACCGGAAAGGTCGTGACGGCGACATTCAGCGAGCCGTTCGTGGGCTGGCAAGGACTTTTCATGTTCCTCTATCCGGCTCATCTAGCCGAGAAGCACGGCGACATCGCGGAGAGCTACAACAACTTCCTCTCCAATGAGGTGCCGGCCTGGTCGGGCGGACCCTACATGGTCGAGTCGTTCGATCCGGGGCAACTCGTCACGCTTGTGCCAAATCCGAAATGGTATGGCGAAAAAGGGCCTTATCTGGACAAGCTGAAATTCCGGATCATCACCGATTCAACTCAGCAGCTGACGGCGCTCGAAAACGGCGAGGTCGATGTGATCTATCCGCAGGGCGCCACCCAGGACATGGTCGAGCAGGCGGCGCGCCTCGATTATCTCGGCATCGATTTCCAGATGAATCCGTCCGCCAACTGGTATTTCATGGGCCTCAACTCCAAAGCCGGCCCGATGTCCGACATCGCGCTGCGCAAGGCGGTTTTGACGGCTATCGACGCCGGTGACCTGAAGGCCAAGACCGCTGATCCGTATTTGCGCAACTGGCCCCATATGGGCAGCGTGATGTTCCTGCCCAACCAGGCAGGTTATGCCGACCGCAGGGGAGCGCGCGGCTACGGTACGGGGGACGTGGAGAAGGCGAAGGGGATCCTCTCCGAGGCGGGCTACAAGCTCAGCGGAGGCAGTCTGCTGGATCCCTCCGGCAAGCCTGTATCCACGCTTCGGCTTGGCTTTCCGCCCGGCTATCCGGCGGCCAACGACATGGCACGACTGATCACAGGCTATATCGCCCCGCTCGGCCTCAAGACGGATTTGTTGACCGGCCCGAACGCCACCGCCGACTATCTCCTGAGCGGCAATTTCGACCTTTACCTCAGCTATTTCTCGCAGCAGGTCTTTCCCGCGGTGAAGGCGGGGCAGATTTTCCTCAGGGATGCCGGTCAGAACTATTTTGGCTTCAATGATCCGAAAATCGAGGAGATCATCGGCAAGGCTGCGGCAGCCTCGTCAATAGAGGAATCTGCCGCAATCCTGTCCGAGGCCGACGAGCTCGCGATGGATTACGCGGCGCTATTCCCGATCTATCAGTTGCCGACGGCGCTGATCTACAAGGAAGCGATCCTCAACCTGCGCGACAATCCGAACCAACTCGGTCCGGCCTACAACACGGCCGAATGGGGTTTAGCGGAGTGAATGGGCGGAAGGGGCCGGGCAGCTTCCGGCATGGCGGCCCCTTCACCCAAATCGTTCCGCCGATGATTTTCCAAGCTGCAGGGAGTTGAGCTTGCTAGCCTATCTGGTCAGGCGACTGCTTGTCATGATCCCGATGATGCTGATCGCCAGCTTTCTCATGTTCGTCGTCATCAGCTTCTCCGGCGATCCGCTCGCGGGATTGAAGACCATGCAGCCGCCTCCGCCGCCCGAGGTGCTGCACGCCATGGCGGTCAAGTTGAGGCTCGATCAGCCACTTCTCGACCGATACTGGATGTGGCTCTCCGGCCTGTTCGTCGGGGATTTCGGGCCGAGCATTCACAATATCGATATCGGTGCGGAGCTCGTGAAGCGCCTTGGCGTTTCGCTGCGGCTCCTGGCGCTCGGCATCGTGCTCGCATTCTTGATGGCTGTCGCGGCGTCGGTTATCGGCGCAGTGCTGCAGTTTTCTTGGGCCGACCATATTATCAGCTTCGTCGCCGTCGCGATGATATCGATGCCGGTGTTCTGGCTTGCGCTGCAGCTCAAGCGGCTGGCGATCAGCATCAATCAGGAGCTTGGGTTCAGGCTGCTCTATACGTCCGGGGATGGCGCGGGCATGACGGCGAGCACACCGTGGGATCGGGTGCTGCTTCTCATCGGTGTGCTGGCGCTCCCCACGATCGCGCTTTCCATGCAGGCTTTCGGGACATGGAGCCGCTACGGCCGTGTGGCCCTAATCGACGCGTTAAACAGCGAATATGTGAAGCTTGCCAGGGCCAAGGGCCTTTCGGAGACGCGCGTGGTGCTGGCGCACGGCCTGCGAACCTCGCTTGCGCCTATGCTTACCGTTGTGGCTGCGGGCGGCGCCGTCATTCTCGGCGAGTCCGTCGTCACAGAGACGGTCTTCCAATGGCGCGGGATGGGAGACCTCCTCGTCACCGGAATCCAGAACAACGACGTCTATGTCGTTCTCGGCTGGCTGCTGGTGGCCGGTCTCATCATCATGGTCTTCAATCTGATTGCGGATATCCTCTATGCCGTCCTCGACCCCCGCATCCGCTATGAGCGATAGAGCAGTGGAAATAGGACAGGCGCCTGCGCAGGAGCAGGTCTACCGTCCCTGGCGTGCCATTGCGCGCAAGTTCTTTAGCTACAAGGCATCAGTGGTCTCGCTCGTCATCCTTATCCTGATCGTGCTCTTCGCCTTCGCCGGCGGGCCCTTGTGGAAATATTCCTATGCCGTATCGACGTCCGACCTGTCGGCGCCGCCGAGCTGGGAGCATCCCTTCGGGACCGATCATCTGGGCTACGATCTCATGGCGGGCGTGATGCGGGGCACGCAGCGCTCGCTCTCCATCGCTGGAACGGTGGCGGTGCTCGCCACGCTGATCGGCTCGATCTGGGGTGCGGTCGCCGGCTATGTCGGCGGCTGGGCGGACTCGCTCCTGATGCGGATCGTCGATCTCATCATGATTTTCCCACTCCTGGCGGTCGCCGCCTTCCTCGCCCGGCAGTCTCAGGGCGGGGAGCACGGCTGGCTGCTGGTGGCGCTCGTGCTGGCGACCCTCTCATGGACGGTGCTGGCGCGTGTCGTGCGCTCGGTAGTGCTCTCGCTTAGAACGCGCGAATTCGTCATCGCGGCGAAGATCGCCGGAGCGGGGCCGGTGCGCATCATCTTCCGCCACCTGCTTCCGAACACGGTGGGGCCGATCATCGTCGCGGCCACGGTGCTGGTGGCGAGCGCCATATTGTCGGAGACCGCTCTTTCCTACCTCGGCTTCGGCGTGCAGCCTCCGGACACCTCGCTCGGGCTCCTGATCAACCAGGCCCAAGGTGCGATTTCTACCCGCCCCTGGCTCTTCTACTTCCCGGGGCTCTTCATCATCCTGATCGCGCTCTGCGTGGCCTTCATCGGAGACGGCTTGCGGGCCGCCCTCGATCCCAAGCAGCAGAGGAAATGAGGCCCCATATGAGCGAGAGCGTCCATATCGCGGGCGGCACCGGCGCGCCGCTGGTCAGCGTCTCCGGCCTTACCGTCAGCTTCGACCGGCACAGGGAAGAGCCGATCGAGGCGGTGCGAGACGTAAGCTGGTCTATCGGATCGGGCGAGGTGCTGGCGCTGGTCGGCGAATCCGGCTCGGGCAAGTCGGTCTCGGCGCTTGCCGTCATGGGCCTCCTGCCCAGGAACGCGCGCGTGGCCGGCTCCATACGCTGGCGCGGGGAGGAACTGCTCAGTGCCTCCGAGAAGCGGCGCCGGGCCCTGCGCGGCAGCCGCATCGGCCTCGTGCCGCAGGATCCGATGACGTCGCTCAACCCCGTCTACACCATCGGCGCACAGATCAGGGAAGGCATTAGGGCCCACCAGAAGCTGAGCGAGAGGGAGATGGCCGAGCGCACGCTGGAGCTTCTCGAAACGATGGGCATCCCGCATGCGCGCGAGCGTATGAACAGCTATCCGCACGAGCTTTCAGGCGGCATGCGCCAGCGCGTAGTCATCGCCATGGCGATGGCGAACAACCCCGATCTGATCATTGCCGACGAAGCGACCACCGCGCTCGACGTGACCGTGCAGGCCCAGGTGCTGGATGCGCTCAAGAAAGCACAGGCGCTCACCGGGGCGGCGCTGCTTCTCATCACGCACGACCTTGGTGTGGTGGCGGGCCGTGCAGATCGCGTCGCGGTCATGCAGCGCGGCGAAGTGGTCGAGCAAGGCACGGTGGACGAGATTTTCTACCAGCCAGCGTCATCTTATACACGCAAGCTGCTCCACAGCATCCCCCGATTGAACCACACGCCTGACCTGAGCGCCCCCAGCGATGTCGCGCCCGATGCCGAGGTGATCCATTCAGCCTTTGAAAGGAAGGTCGGTGCTGAGGGCGCTCCGATCCTATCGATGCGGAATGTCGGCAAGCATTTTCCTGTCTATTCGCGCGGCGTTATTCGGGGCAGGGTGGGGGTGATCAAGGCCGTCGCCGGCGTCGATCTCGACGTGGAGGCGGGCACTACGCTCGGCATCGTCGGCGAGTCGGGTTCGGGAAAGACGACGCTCATCCGATCGCTTTTCAACCTGGAGCCAATCACCCACGGCACCATTCTGTTCGATGGCCAGGACGTTCACCGAATGCCGCCGCGCGATAGGCGGCGGATGCGCAAATGCGTGCAGATGGTCTTCCAGGATCCATATGCGTCGCTTGACCCGATGATGACGGTCAGGGACATCCTGATGGAGCCGGCGGTCATCAACCGAATGGATCGCAAGCTCGCTGAGCGCCGCGTCATGGAGCTGCTCGAGCGGGTGCACCTCAAGCCGGAGCACGCCGCGCGCTATCCCAACGAGTTCTCCGGCGGGCAGCGCCAGCGTATCGCCATCGCGCGTGCGCTGATGCTGCATCCGCGGCTCCTGGTGCTCGACGAGCCCGTCTCCTCTCTCGACGTGTCTATTCAGGCAGAGGTGCTGACGCTTCTCAAAGAACTGCAGAAGGACCTCAATCTTTCCTACCTCTTCGTCTCGCACGATCTTTCGGTGGTCGCTGAGATCGCCCATTCCGTGATCGTGATGTATCGCGGTCGCATCGTCGAGCGCGGCCGGGTCGACGAGCTCTTCCGCAATCCGAAGCACCCCTACACACGCGCGCTGCTTTCGGCGGTTCCGATCCCAGACCCGAGGACGGAGCGTCGGCGCGAGCGGATCGTCTTCAATAGCGACACCCTTGCCAGCCCGATCACGCCGGTCGAACGGACCGGAATGTGGCGGCGTCTTTTTGGCGGCAGAACCCAGGAGGCCTCTTAATGCGCAAACGCAGGATGTATCTTGTCAGCTGGCTGAACTCCTCGGGGTTTCTCCCCAATTCCTGGAATGAGGGCCGGGGAAACCGGGCGAGGATCTTTGACCTGGAGAATTATATCCGCAGCGCCGAGATCGCCCGGCGCGGCCGGATCGATGCCTTCTTTCTAGCCGACCAGCCGCAACTAACCCCCAACCCGAAGGTTCGTCATGAGTATCCGTTCGACCCTATCGTGCTTGCGGCAGCGATCACAGGCCGCGTGCCGGACATCGGCGGGATTGTGACTGCCTCCACCAGCTTCAGCCTGCCCTACACGCTCGCCAGGCAGATCGCCTCGGTGAACCTGCTTTCGGGCGGCCGCATCGGCTGGAACGCGGTCACAACCGCCAACCCCGCCGTCGCGGCCAACTACGGCGCCGCGATTGCCACACATGACAACCGCTATGAGCGGGCGGAAGAGTTCCTGGAGGTTGTCCATGGCCTTTGGAACAGCTGGAAATTCCCGTGGGATGAGGCGATCGGCCCCAATCCAAATCCGTTCGGCGAGGTGATGCCGATCAACCATGAGGGGAAGTATTTCAAGGTTGCGGGTCCCCTCAACGTGCCTTTGCCGCCTTACGGCCCGCCGGTGGTCGTGCAGGCAGGCGGCTCGGACCAGGGCAAAAGGCTCGCCAGCCGTTTCGGCGAGATCATCTATGCGTTCCTGGGGAGCAAGCCGGCCGGCCGGCGCTTCGTCGCCGAGGCGCGAGCGGCCGCTCGCGCGCAGGGCCGCCCCGAGGGCTCCACGCTGGTCCTGCCGAGCTTTCAGCCGCTGATCGGGTCGACAGAGGCAGAGGTCAAGCGGCTCGTCGCCGAGTACGAAGCCGGGCTCGATCCGGCCGAGCAGCGGATCGAGGCGCTGTCGAAGCAATTGGGCATTGATCTTGAAAGGATCAACGTGGACCAGGTGCTGCAGGAGAAGGACTTCAACCTTCCGAAGGAGTCCGCCACGCCGATCGGCGTCCTGAAATCCATGGTCGACGTCGCTCTCGACGAGAAGCTTTCACTGCGGCAACTGGCTTTGCGCATGCGGCTGATCGCGGGCACGCCGGATCAGGTCGCCGACCGTCTCATCGATTGGTGGCAAGACGAGGCGGCGGATGGATTTGTGATCAATGCCCCGCTGCTGCCCGACGCTCTGGAGATTTTTGTCGATCAGGTCATACCGATCCTGCAGTCGCGAGGCGTTTTTCCCCGGAGCTACACCGAGTCGACCTTGCGTGAGAGGTTGGGTTTGCCTCGAAATCCGCTAGGTTGACCAAGCGAAAATCATGGTTTGTTCCATATCTGCATACATTTACAAATACAAAATTGTATGCTTTATTTGGGCTGTGAGTGGATGCCACCCATGCGTTTAAGAGGAAGCGGAAATGACCTACTCCATCGTGGCTATCTCCGGCAGTCCGTCGCGCAACTCAACCACTGCTAAGCTGGCAGAGTATGCTCTGGCACACGTTTTGGCGCGAAGCGACTCGCAAGGCAGGCATATTCACGTCATCGACCTCGATCCGAAGGCGTTGCTCCGCGGCGACTTGAGCAATGCCAAGCTCAAGGAAGCAGTGGATGCCACCTGCAACGCGGACGGGCTCATCGTGGCGACGCCGATCTACAAGGCTTCTTATACGGGTCTGCTGAAGGCTTTTCTCGACATCCTCCCGCAGTTCGCTCTTGCCGGGAAGGCTGCGCTGCCGCTTGCCACAGGCGGCAGCCCTGCGCATGTGCTCGCCCTAGATTACGGATTGCGGCCCGTCCTGCACTCGATGGGCGTACGCCATGTGGTGCAGAGCTTTTTCCTCGTGCAGTCCCAGTTTTCCGTCGTCGATGGAAAACTGGCCGTTGAGGACGACGTGGCGTCGCAGCTCAACAACGCCATCGATCATTTCCGTCTTTCGCTGTCGTCGGAGCCGTCGACGCGGCATCTGGGTCACCCACGCCCCTCGCTCGATGCGACGCGCGCGGCCTGACATCACTTGAACTGCGCCAAATCTTGCGAGTTAGAATTCGGCACCGACATAGATGTCGGCGATGCCGGCTCGAATAACCTCGACAATCTCGTCATAGCGGCGGTTGATCATGGTGGCGATACGCTTTGCACAGGCGTCCGCATCTCGCCGCATCAGCATATCGATGAATTCGCCGTTGTGACGGACACCGGGAGGAGGGGGACGCAGGCGTAGGTCGATCCAGCGCACAAAATGAATGCGCCCATTGATCTGCTCGAGTGCCTTCACCAACTCTGCGTTGCCCGTCATTCTCGCAATGCGCAAGTGAAACTCCTCGTCATCGCGGAGGTTCTGCAGGGTCGGCTTCTCCCTCCAATTTGCCGCCTGGTCGTCTGCGAAGAGCTTCAGCGCCTCAAGCTCCTCATCGCTTGCGCGCTCACAGGCCAGACGCACGATCCCTTGCTCGAGAATGGAGCGCAGTTCGAATAGCCCCTGAATTTCGGTTGGATCCAACTCGCGGCCGATAAAGCCGCGATTGGGAGCGACGCTGATATAGCCTTCGGAGGACAGGCGGTTCAGCGCTTCACGAAGAGGCGTGCGGCTCACCTGCAACTGTTCGGCAAGGAGGACCTCGTTGATCCGTTCGCCGGGCCGGAAGCGGTAGGTCATCGCCATTAGCTTGACCTCCTCATAGACACGATCCGTGATGCTGCCGCTCTTTTGTCCAGCGTCGGGATTGCTGTGCTTCGGGCGCGTCGCGCTTTTTACGCTGCGCTTGCTGTTGGAATGCACCGGCCGTTCTCCCTGTCTGCCATCATTGAACGTGTGACGGTCTGATTCTATTTCTAAGCATACCATTCTGTGTTCAATAGAGTATGCACAAAAATCCCCCGTGGCCGACCATCCGTGAATTGCCTAATATCTGCCTAGGAGGTGAGCCGCGACTTTTTGTTCAAGCTGCCTTGAACCTTCCTACAGGGTGGGAATTTTCCGTCTCCTGCCGAGGTTTTCCGTCGCTCGCCGTTGGAAAATAACCTTTGCCAAGTATCGTCGGCAGTATTCCTTGACTCGTCACTCAAACATTGGTCGTGAAACGCATGCGTGTGCTGATCATTGGCGCAGGAATTCTTGGAGCGAGTGCTGCCTACCACCTAGCCCGCCTCGGGGCGCAGGTGGAAATCATCGATCAAAATCATCCGGGCAAGGCGACTTTGGCGGGCGCCGGAGTCGTCTGTCCCTGGGCAACGGAGGCGGACGATCCAGACTGGTATCTACTCTATGCCCGGGGCGCCCGCTATTACGGCACGCTGATCGAGGAACTCAGGGGGCAAGGTGAGACGGAGCTTGGCTATAGTAGGGTAGGCGCGCTCGTGCTGGCCGAAGACAGGGCACGGCTCGATACGATCGAGGGCCGGATTAGCCGCCGCATCAAAGATGCACCCGAAGCGGGCACTGTGCGACGGCTCGGTGCTGGCGAGGCGAAAAGGTTGTTCCCTCCGCTGCGTGACGATCTGGAAGCAATCCACATTCCCGGCGGCGCGCGCGTCGATGGCAGGCTGCTTGCCGCGTCAATGCTGCGCGTTGCCATTTCGTCGGGCGCGACCTTGCGGAACGATTATGTCTCCTTGCGCCTGAATGATGGACGCGCGGAATGCCTTGGCAGCGATGGCAGGCCCATTCCCGCCGACGAAATTATCGTGACCGCCGGCGCATGGGCAGCGCAGATCCTGGCGCTGCTCGGGCTCCGTCATCCAGTCGTGCCTCAAAAGGGGCAGATTATTCATCTGCATCTGCCGGGCGTAGCCACGAGCGGATGGCCGGTCGTCCTGCCGATGAACAGCTACTATATGCTAGCCTTCGATGACTCGCGCGTTGTGGTCGGGGCAACGCGCGAGGACGGTTCAGGTTTCGATTACCGCGTTACCGCGAGAGGCCAATTGGAGGTGCTGCAGGCAGGACTTGGCATCGCACCGGGGCTTGCTGACGCCACTCATATTGAAACGCGGGTAGGTTTTCGGCCGGCGGGCTCCGCCATGAGACCGATCCTTGGACGCGTACCGCAAATCGCCGGCCTCACGATCGGCAATGGTCTCGGAGCCTCGGGTTTGACGGTAGGCCCCTTTGCCGGTCGTCTGCTGGCCGGCGTGGTGATGGGCGAGTCCGCCGAGGTTCCCCTGGAGCGTTATAGCCCAACGGGGCCTGAAGCCGGCTGACCAAGCCGTGGCGTCGTTTGTGTCCACCGTGCCTCCGAAACCGATACCGGCTTTGGGGCTAGAACCGCCTGGTGAGGACGAAGATCGCCCCTTCGAGCTCGAACTCGGAAGCTGCGGCGCTCCGCACTTCGCATGCCAAAACTCCGACACGTCTTGAATTCAGCCGACAAGGTGCTATGTTGAACAGAAGTCAAAAATGTTCAACATACGAGCGGTGGATATGGCGAAGACCACAAAACCAACTGCTGCCCGCGCCCGCATCAGCGGCTCCCCGGCGAAGGGCCGAAAGATGAAGCTCGACCGCTCGGCGAAGACGGGCAGGTTCGTGCTCATCGATCCGGCTCGCCATGAAGCAGTCCTGTCGGCTGCCGAGAAATCCGGGTTGCTCGGCGAAAAGAGCGCGCGCATCGGCGGGCGGATCAGTCCGGCCCTGTTGGAGCAGGCAAAGAAGCAGACGGGGATCAGCACTGACACCGAGCTCATCGAATTCGCGCTTGCCAACGTGGCTCTCGAGGACGAGTTCAGCAATGCCTTCGACAAGGTTCGAGGAACGGTCGATCCGTCTTTGAAGCTCGGCTTCTGAGGTGGCCGCCTTCAATTTTGACGCCGCCGTCCGATGGGGGCGTCTGGATCCCGGTCACACCCTTTCGCGGCGGGACGATGCCGAGCTGCCGTTTATCGGCGATCATCCCGGCGCGGGCCATGGGGTGCTGTTGGACACCTGCGTCTATATGGATGGCCTGCAGGGCCGCGCTCCCGATGCCGTCGGCGAACTCTTGGATGTTCGAACAGCCAACCACTCGACCGTGGCCATTCAGGAGTTGATGCACACGGTCGGCGTGCTCGATCCTGCCGACGCGCGCACCAAGGGCGTCGTCAAACAGATCGGCGTTCTGGTCGATGCAATGCCAGCACATCGAACCTTCACTCCCGATGCCGATGTGCTGGCGCGGGGCGCCCTGTTGTCCGGCATTCTGTGCCGCCTCCAAGGCTATCAGAAGGATGCGAGGCTTCGCGCCCTTCACGACTGCGTGCTTTTCCTGCAGGCGCAGAAACTCGGGTTTGCAGTCCTTACGGCCAATATCGCGGATTTCGACTATCTGCTGCAACTCGTGCCGGCCGGCCGCGTGCTCTTATATCGTCGGTCATGAAACCGCCGAGTTCCGATTCGCGAAGGAACCGCACTCGCCTGACCGCCGGCTCAAAGAGAAAGCGAAAGCTGCGGTTCCTCCCCGTCGAAGTCATTCACGAGCGATGAAAGCGTAACTCCCAGCAACCGAATTCCCTTCGGTGTCGGAAAACATGCACTCCATCAGTCCGGCTGCGAGCTCCCGTAGCTCATTCTCACTCCGGATCGGATGCTGAACGGTTTTGCTGCGGGTTATGATCTAGAAGTCTGCATATTTCACCTTCAGGCTCACCATTCGCCCGGAGAAGCTGCGCTCCTTGCAGAAGCGCCAGACCTTGCCTGCCAAGGCCACCAACTCCACCTTTGCCGGTTCGAGCTCGAATATATTATCCGTGAAGGTATCCTCCGCGCCGATGGACTTCCGCGGCCGGTCGGGCTGCACCTCTCGCTCGTCGATCTCGCGTGAGATGCGGTAGTACCAGATACCGGCCTTCCCGAAATGCTCCTGGAGGAACACCAAAGGCTTTTCGCGCAGGTCAGCGCCGGTCTCGATCCCAAGCTTCTCCATCTTCGCTGCCGTGGCGGGACCAATGCCGTGGAACTTCTTCACCGGCAGTTTTGCCACGAATTCGGGACCCATAGCCGGCGTGATGACAGCCTGGCCGTTTGGTTTGTTGAGGTCGCTCGCCATCTTCGCGAGGAACTTGCAGTAGGAAATGCCGGCCGATGCGTTGAGCCCCGTCACCTGCTTTATCCGGGCCCGGATCAAGGTCGCGATCTCGGTAGCGATGCTGATGTTCTGCTTGTTCTCGGTGACGTCGAGATAGGCCTCGTCGAGCGAGAGCGGTTCGATCAAGTCGGTATGCTCGGCAAAAATCTCGCGAATCTGTGCCGAGACTGCCCGATAAACGTCGAAGCGGGGCTTGACGAAAATCAGGTCGGGGCAGCGGCGTTTCGCGGTCACCGAGGGCAACGCCGATCGCACGCCGAAGGCGCGCGCCTCGTAGCTTGCCGCCGCGACGACGCCACGGGCGGCCGACCCGCCGACGGCTACCGGTTTGCCGCGCAGCTCGGGATTGTCGCGTTGCTCGACCGAGGCATAAAAAGCATCCATGTCGCAGTGGATGATCTTGCGGACGGGTTTCTCACCTTGCTTTTCGCCAGTATCAGGCCGCGCGGAGCCGACCAATTCCTCTGCCATCGGCGCCTTCTTCCCAGGGAACGCTCATGGTGATGCCATCTTCATCTAGCGCCACATGCCGCGCATGCGCGCGCCGACATCGAGACGAACCTGTCGCGGACCGGCCTCGCCTGCGGCTCCAGGCGCCACCACCGGCCAGGTCCGGCACTCGAACAGTTTCAGCAGACTAGCGGGAATGAACCGCGTCCGCGAGGCATAGACATGCCGATCGCCTGTCGAAGACTGGCCGTGGGTGAAGAATCGCTGCGGTACGACGAGATTGAGACTGTCCTTGGCGCGTGTCATTGCGACATAGAGCAGACGGCGTTCCTCTTCAATTTCGTCAGTGGTGCCGACGCCGAGGTCGGAAGGAATGCAACCGTCGACGGTGTTGAGCACGAAGACCGAGCGCCATTCCTGGCCTTTAGCGGAATGGATCGTTGAGAGGATCAGATAATCCTCGTCGAGCAGCGGTACACCGGCCTGACCCGACGTCGCGTCCGGAGGATCGAGCGTGAGCTCTGTGAGAAAGCGCTCGCGGGTGGGATAGCCCGCAGCGATGTCCTCGAGCTGGAGCAGATCGGCCCGCCTCATCTCGAAATCCTCATGGATTCGTTCGAGGTGCGGTTCGTACCAGGACCGGACCTGCCCGATTTCGGCCGGCCACACCGACGAACCGGAGCGTAGGCCGGCGATCAGCTCCACGAAGCTCGGCCAGTCAACCTGGGCGCGGGCAGGGCAGGGGAGATTGTCGAGCGTGTCGATCGGGTCAGCGCTTTCGGCCACCGCATCGAGGGCGGATTGTGCCGTGGCAGGTCCGACGCCGGGCAGGAGCTGCAGCACGCGGAAACCCGCGACCCGGTCGCGCAGGTTCTGCGCGAAACGCAAGGCCGACAGCATGTCCTTGACATGCGCGCTGTCGAGAAACTTGAGCCCTCCGAACTTGACGAAGGGTATGTTGCGGCGCGTCAGCTCCACCTCGAGCGGACCGCTGTGGTGACTCGCCCGGAACAGTACCGCCTGGTCCTTGAGGCGCATCCCGCTCTCTCGGTTTTCCAGGACCTCGTCCGCCACGAATTTCGCCTGGTCGGCCTCGTCGCGCACAGTGACCAGCCGCGGCCGCTCGTTCGAAAGCCGATCGGTCCAGAGGTTCTTGGTGAACCGCTCCCGCGCTAAGCCGATCACCCCGTTGGCGGCGGCGAGGATCGGCTGGGTCGAACGGTAATTGCGCTCGAGCGTGATGATTTCGGCGGGCGGCGAAAATTCCTTCGGGAAGTCGAGGATGTTGCGCACCGTCGCGGCACGAAACGAATAGATCGCCTGCGCGTCGTCGCCGACGACGGTCAGGCCACGCCCGGCCGGCTTCAACCCTGTGAGAATAGTCGCCTGCAGGCGATTGGTGTCCTGGTATTCGTCGACCAGAACATGATCCCATTTGCCGCCGATCTCGTCGGCAAGTGTCGCGTCGCCCATGGTCTGCGCCCAGTAGAGCAGCAGGTCATCATAATCGAGAACGTTCTGGACCTGCTTGGCCTTGACATAGCCGGCGAAAAGTTCGCGCAGTTCTTTCTCCCAGCCTGCGCACCAAGGAAAGCTGGCGCGCAGGATCTCCTCGAGCGGCGCTTCGGCGTTGACAGCGCGCGAGTAGATCGAGAGGCACGTCCCCTTCGCGGGGAACCGGCTTTCCATCTTCGAGAAGCCACGTTCGTGCCGGACGAGGTTCATGAGATCCGCGGAATCCTCGCGGTCATGGATGGTGAATTGCGGATCGAGCCCAAGCTCGACGGCATATTCACGCAGCAGCCGGGCGCCGATGCCGTGGAAAGTGCCTGACCATGCAAGGGCGTCAGTCAGGATTCGGACCTTGTCGCCGAGAACCCTGGCGCAGATGCGCTCGACGCGCTTACCCATCTCGGCTGCCGCGCGACGGGAGAACGTCATCAACAAAATGCGCCGAGGGTCAGCGCCGGAGATGATGAGCTGCGCTACGCGATGCGCCAGCGTATTTGTCTTGCCGGACCCGGCCCCGGCGATGATCAGCAGCGGCCCACCGACCGTGCCGTCGGACAGGCCGATGCCATGCACGACCGCGGCACGTTGGCCGTCATTTAATTTTTCCAGATGCGCCGCATCCATGCCGCCCCGCTCCTATACGCCTGACTCGCAACGACAATCGGCCGATACTGCGCCGTTGCTTTCCCAAGGTCCCCACTCGCTTCCGAAAGACTCCCGCTGGAGTCCGAGTGACTCACTTTCCGAAAGAGAACAAATAATGAACATAACAGCCCATTGGCGCGTTGCAAAGCCCTCAGGAGACCGGATTTTGGCCGATCGCGCGGCAAACCTTCATATCGTCCAGCTTCGGGAACGCATCGCGCGGCTCGAGGGTGGCTCTGCACGCCGGCGCGAGGTCCTGCCATTCGGCGTCCCCGAGATAGACAAGGTACTGCCGGGAGGAGGGCTGGCGCTCGGCGCGCTGCATGAGGTTGCTGGCGGCGCCAACGGCGCTGTCGACGGGACCGGAGCTCATGCGCCGGCTCGACCAGGCCATGGGCCGCGCCGCCGAGCCCTTCGAGCCGGTGCGCTCGCCGGAGCTGATCGAGGTTCGACGTGCCCTCGGCGAGCCGATCGGCGCGCCGGAGACGATCGCGCGCTATACCGGCAAGCTCGTGGATCAGCTCTGCGCCGCCCTCGAGACGCAGGGACTCGGCGCACGCCGGCTCGATCTCCTGTTTCACCGTGTCGACAATCGCATTGAAGCGATCCGCGTCGGCACGGCCGCGCCCGTTCGCGAAGCGCGCCGACTGACGCGCCTCCTCAGCGACCGTATCGAAACCGTGGATCCAGGTTTCGGTATCGAGCTGATGACGCTGACCGCGACGCGGGCCGAACCGCTCCGTGACCGGCAGACCATTTCGACGCTGGTCGAACCAGAAGAGCCGGACATCTCCGACCTCATCGACGTCATCGCTAATCGCCTGGGAACAAACCGGCTCTATCGCTTCGCACCGGTGGAAAGCGATGTGCCGGAGCGCTCCGTCAAGCGCGTGGAGCCGACTGCACCCGACGAAGGCGCGAGCTGGCCGGGGGACTGGCCACGACCGGTTTGAGGAGGCGCGCTGGCCACGAATGGTTTGTTCGCCGGAAACATATCTCAACCAGCTTCATAAACAAAGCGTCTTGAACGCTATCAAATTTTGATAAAGGAACACGGATCCCGCGTCACTCTAACGATCGGCAAAAGGACGCGCTGTTGCGCCTGCCGATCGCACAGGCGGATTCACTACCCGTTCGGCCTTAGTGTACGATTTTGGACTGTTCCTGTTCCGACCCTCCATTATCTCAACCAGCTTTAGAAGGGGACATGGTACAATTTCGTATCCTTCTATTCACGATAGCCGAGTTCTGCCGAAATCTGCGCAGCACAGCTCCGCAAGCGCTGCGCAACCTCCGCCTCGAGTGAAGGATCGAAGGTGCCGGCCGGTCCCATAATGGTCATGACCAAGGATAGCCGGCGCACATGGTTGAAGACGGGCGAACTGATGGCGTTCATGCCAGGCACTGTCAATCCGATAGATCTGGCCTGGCCAACCTGGCGGACCTCCGAGAGTAGGGCCTCCACCTCCTGCCAAGGCCGTTTCAAGGTGTGCTGGGGAGACCCACCGAAACGAAAATGCTCGGTCTCGATCATGCCTTCAATGAACTTCGATTCCATATAGGCGGCGAAGACCAAGCCAGTCGACGTGTTGAACAGCGACATCACCGTCCCCGGACGCATATACACGTTCAAAGGATAGTTGACCTCTTCGGATCGCACGATGGTCGGACCCATGCTGCCCCATATCGCCGCGGCGGATCGGCGAAGCCAGTCCAATCGTGCACTTCCCTCAAGAGGTCCGGCACCTCAACCACTGGATACATGTCGCTGATCTCGGCATTCAGTTCCTCGGCTGCCGCCGGAAGCTCGCCGGCGGTCGGCGTGACAATCAAGGTACCAGCTTCAAGACGAATACCTTCGAGCTTCCCTGTCCGTGCCTGTGCGCAAGGCGCTTCAGGTTGAAGTCGAGCATCTGACGCGCTTCAGTAAGCCAAGCCGCGCCATCACCATGGACGCCCAGTCCAAGGCGATCCTCATCTTTCATGGTAGTGAATGTTGACCGCGGCATTAGATGCTCGTCGATCGGCCGGAAGGATCGGCTGCCATCGACCCAAATGTCTGCAAATCGCAGCCGGTCTCGCAAGGCCGCGAGGGTAGCGATCTCGTAAAGTCGGCGATCAGATCTCCCCTCGCCGAAGATTAGCCTCCGATCAGCTTGGCTGAGGTGGGTGACCGGGGCGCGATCCGGAAGGGCCCGCCGCTTCTCGGCATGGAGCCGTTCAGCAGCGAAATTGCCGTAAGAAGCGGATCGTGTCGCCGCGCCGATTGGAACGTGAACGCCTGCAGAAAAGCACCGACATACTTGTTGACGGTTGCATATTGCTCGGCCGCCACCACCAAGGGTGACGCCTCGTTGCCCTCGACCATCGACTCGAGTTCAGGCGTCATCCGGAGCAGCCGATGCCAGCTGACTTTCTGGTCGAGAACCTCCAAAGCATTCCTTCCATCGTCGTTGGCGGACTGCAGGGCTGTGATCGTGTCGAGGAACATGCGCAGCGCCTTGGCGGTGTCCGGCCTGCACTCCATGTGCCGGTGCTTCTTGCGGTTGTTGGCCTGAGTGAACAGCCGACCCATCAGCTTGATGAACATCCCCACGGCATCGTCGGTGAGCTTTTGGCCGAGCTTGATGACCTGCGCCACTATCAGAGCGTGCCGGCGGCTAGAGTTGAAATCGCTGGCCAGCCAGGCCGGCGTGGCGTTCCCCTCACGGATCATCTGGTCCCACCGTCCGGATGATATGCGTATCTGCAGTTTCTGATCGATTTCCAGCGTGCGCAGGAAGGCAATCCGTTCGGTCAGCCCGACCAGGTTCGACGCGCCCGGTGCTTCCGGCGCCGAGCGCAGCCAATGAAAGCGCGTTTGGCCGATCGACTGATCAACCTCCAAAAGTCTGTCCAATGATTGGAGTGCATCGAGCGGAATGTCTTCGATCAGAGTTCTCTCCGCCCGACGGCGGGCTATAGCACGGCCGGCAAGGCCAATGCGTTCGATTGTGTCGATTGCCGGCAGAAGAGACCCACGTTCACGCAATGTGGTGACAATGGAACTAGCTATTGCAGGACCGTCGTCGGACATCGCCGCAGTCTGAATTGCAGCCAATAGCGCGGCTCGACGATCTTGCGCCGTCGCGCTTCTCGTATCCAGATACACCATGAGGCGCGCCGTGTGATCACGACGGGTTTCTTCACGCCGTGCATAAAGCTCAAATGCTTCTGGGTCGGCGCCGACTTGGTCAGCAACATATCGAAGCATGGCGCGGGGCGGGATCTCCTCCGCTCCCAGCACTCGGCCAGGGCATCGCATCAGGCATAGCTGAACGGCAAAACCAAGCCGATTATGATCGCGTCTTCGCAGCTCAATCTCCAGACGATCCGCCGGTGACAACGAATAGTGCCTGACCAAGCTATTCTCGTCGGCTGGTATATCGAAAATCTTCTGTCAATCATGAACCTTGAGAAGCTTTCGTTTTGCCATCGCCCGACTCCCCACGACCAATCTGCCGGGAGCGTTGTCGAGTCGGACGGACGAAGAAACCAAAACTGGTGCTTGACAACGCCAATCCACAGAGATCGGAGACCCCGCATCCGAGATCCGACATAGTTCATGTTCCGTTCGACCTTAGCGTACGATTTCGCACTGCTCTTGTTCTGACCCCTGTGTGTCGTGGCACCGCACAGAGCCTTGCGCTGGTGCGGGTTTTCCTGTCCGATATTGTAGACCGCGCCGGAGGACTTGTGCTCGCTGCGCTCTGGCGCTTAAGGCGTCGGCTTTTGCCGACGTCTGAGCGCCTGCTCACGCCGAGCTTGGAGAAGATGTTCTTCATATGAAACTTGACGGTCGCTTCCGATAGACCGAGGTCTCGGGCGATTTCCTTGTTGCTCTTTCCCGTCGTGAGCAGCACCAACACTTCCTGCTCACGAGGGCTGAGCAGGCCATGTACCGCGTTGGCCTTCTCCTCTACACCGCTGCGTGAGGCTCGTTCGCCCGGCAGAAGCGTCCTTTGCCCGATGACCCTGCTGATGAAGGCAACACCATCGGCGCTAAACACTTTCAGCCCGAATCGGCGAACGATCGCGCGCAGTATCGCCGCGAAGTCCAGCCCCTCGTCCACGAAGAACTGTACAACCTCGTGGGAGCGAGCGCGGGCGATCGCAGCCTGGAGATATTCAAGGGATTCCGTGTGGCGGCTATCCGCCCAGGCGACCCTAGTCGCAAGCACCTCCGCCGCCAGGAGATAGTAGCCGCTGCCGTTAGCCCGGCTTCTGGCCATCACTGCTTCCAGATCTTCCATCGCCTGGCGGTGGCGGCCCTGAATGCTGAGGAGCCTTGCCCTGGCGAGACGGAAATCATTCTCCTCACGCCAGGTCCACACTCCCCGTAGGGCTGGATCCTCCAGCCCATCGCCGAGGCGCTCCGCGATCGCAGCTGCCGATTCTATCAGCCCGCTCCGGGAAAACACCTCCAGGCGCATGATGTCCGCGGCAATCTTCAACCGCGGAAGGTTGCGCTCCACGGAGACTTCTTCCGCCTTGTCGATGGCCGTCATCGCCATGTCCAACCCGCTCAGCCGCAGGCGGCTGCGTGCCAGAAGCGAGAAAAGACGCGAGTAGATCTCGACCCAGCCTTCCCCGCGGACGATCGGGGTCATCGCCTCCGAAAGGGTCTTTTCGACGAAGCCGATCTCCCCGTGCTGATAGTAGATGGTGGCTGCCGCCACCCGGCAGATGGCCTCGAGATTGGAATCCTTCCATTGCGCACTCTGGACCAGTTCCTGCGCATCGCGGCAGAAGGCCAGCGCGGCGGAGAAATTGCCGGCGAGCGTGTTCACCAGCCCCAAATGCACCAGCATGAAGATTTCCGCGTAAACGGTCTTCTCCTCGCGGTAGCAGGCGAGCCCTTTCAGGGCGGCGCGCCGGGCAAGATCAAGCCGGCCAATGCGCGTATAGGCGATGCAGAGGTGGTTGTTGATCCAGCCCAGATCCCAGGTTGACTGGGGGCTGAGGCCGGCGGACATCATTTCCAGCCGCGCGGCACTCTCCTCGTCCAGTCCACGATCCTCGTAGATGTCGATCATTCCGTCGATGTGATCGAGCGTGGCGCGATCGATGTTCGCCGATTCCGGACCGTTCAGGACATCGCTGCTCTTGAGCGCTTCCAGGCGCTCGCGTGCGACCTGGATATCTCCTCTCTTGGCAAGCACGAGCACGTAGCAAAGGGTGAGGCTCGGTGACTCATGGATGACGCTGGCCGGCAGGTCTCCGATCATTGCCTCCAGAACGGTGTGGCCCGCGCGAATGAACAGGTCGACGCCTCCGGCTTGGCGGATCGTATGTGCGGCCAATGAAAAATTCCCGCCGCGCGCTGCATGCGAGACGGCCTTTTCCAAGAGCCCGCGTTCGGTGAACCATAGGGCCGCTTCGCTGTGGAGCCGCATTTCATCGGATTGCGGATCAGCTGCAAGTTCAGCAGCCAAGCAATTGCGCAGCACCGGCTGGAGGCTATACCAGCCGGCACGATCCGTGCTCTTCTCGACCAGCGGATAAAGATCGTCGAGGAGGTGGATGTCCGCCGGAGCGATCTCGGCACCCGACAGATGCTCGGCCAATTCCAGCGAGAACTCGTCCAACAGCGCGCAGACGCGCAGCATACGGCGCATGGGATGCGAGATCATGCCCGTCAGCACCTCGCTGACATAGGCGTGCAGCCGTGCGTGGTTGCCCCCAAGCAGCGCCTGACGATTCATGGTGAGCGTGGTGCAAGGCAGCAGGTCGCCGGCAATGCGGGCGAGGGCAGGCCAGCCACGCGTCACTCTGGCGAAGCTCTCGATTTCCGAGGGATTGAGCGCCCGCGAAAAAAGGCTGCGTAGCTCGTTCCGGGTGAAGGCGAGCTCATGCGCGGTGATTTCGGTGATCAAACCTCTGACCGCCAGTCGCGCCAGCGGCAACCGAGGGCGCTGCCGGAAAGCGCTGACGACCCTCAGATTATCCGGCGCCATTAGGAAGAGTTCGGAAAGGAGCTCGGTGAAGGCGGGTAGTGCCGGCACATCCATTTCGTCGAGGAAAAGAATGGTGCAACCCGTTCGGCGGGTCACCTTGTCGAGCATGTCCTTCAGTCCCATGCCTTCGCTTCCCTCGATACCGAGGGCCACCGACAAGTCGGCGAGGACTTCTGCGGGATCCGTATAGGACGGCGTGAAGGTCAGCCAGCCGCAATGGGCGAGGCCATCTTCGAGATTCTCGACGAAATAGGAAGAATTCGAGCAGACGAGATCGTGGGACGCTTTGAGAAGCGCCGTCTTGCCGAAGCCGGGCGGCGAGTGGACGACCACCATCTGGCGAGCCAACCCTTCCCTTATCCTGCCGAGCAGATAGGGCCGGTCAATGGCAGTGAACAGCATACGCGGAGGACGGAAACGCGAAGCCATGGGCTTCGCCTTCACCTCAGCCGGGGTCCGGCCTCCTCCGTTCGGACCGCCTTCGTCCATTCCGAGAGCCTCGTTTGCCCGAACGTAGCCAACCTTTTCCCGTTTGAAAACGCATATTTCTGCCGTGCGCCAAACCCGCACTCGACTTACCGCTAGAACGGCGTGCTCTTACGTCCTCTGCTTGTCTGGCGGCCGCAGTGCCGCCAGGAATTCGCTTGTTACAAAGCGCTAGGCCTCTAGGGGCGCATAGGGCTTTTTCAATCCGAATGCTGCGGGCCCGAATACATCGAGGGCTTCGGGCGTGCGCATGATCGGCGGAACCTTGATGCCCAAAACGTTGACACGTTGGCCATAGCGCAGGCGTTCCGTGGTGATCGGCATCGCGGTGTCGGCTTCGAGCACGCAGATGAGGTCGGGCACGATCGCCAGTACCTTGTCATCCTCCTCAGCGATGAGGTTCTCGTTCTGGATCTGGATCGTCACCGGCCGGCGCGAGGCGTCGAAGGGTTCGATCGTCACCACGCCCACCGACCAGCCGTTCTGTTCCCGTCGGGAGACGTCCACCACCTTGCCGGACGCGATCACCCGCGCGGTTTCGTAGTGGGTCGTACGGAAGAAGCTGATAAGGGCGTCGAGCGGGTCACGATGTCCTGCCGCTGCCTCGCGCAGCGTGCGACCGATGCCGATCGCCAGCGACATCGTACCCGGCACGGATACTCGCCGGGCGGTCGCGCCGTCCATTCCGTAATTGACGAGATAGGATTGTCCTCCCATGCGTATGGTCACGCCACGCGCCAGGAATTCGGCTTTGGCCGCATCCTTCGTCTCAACGATGACGGCGTTACCCTGCTCGTCCGCGAGGGCGACGGGGGAGGCCGGAACGCCATATACGTTGAACGTCTCCATCTCGAGTTGAGGAAAAGCGCGCCCCATGCCGTCGGCATCGATGACTGGCAGTCGCGCTTCCGCGGCAAGCATGATCGGCATCATGGAATTGATGCCGCCGGCTTCGAACGGAATGATGGCATCGACTTTCCTTCCGGTGCGCCTCTCATAGGTCCTGAGCGCCAGGCCAATTTCGTCGCCGCTCGGCATCTTTTCGATCAGGATCGTCGGGGCACCCATAGCCCCGCAAGCGACGAGGTTCATCCCATCCGGGACCTTGTCGAGGGGCAGCAGGTCGACCTGGCCATACTTCTCCAGTGCGGCCCTGGCCATGAGCTTGCCGATATAGGGATCGCCGCCTCCGCCCGTACCGAGCAGGGCCGCTCCGACCGAGAGATCTTCGATATCCTGATTGGTGATGTATGCCATGATCTCAGCCGATCTGTTCGATGGGGATGAAGGGTTCCTTCAGGCCGAAGCACGCCGGCCCGAATACATTGAGGGCCTCCGGCGTGCGCATGATTTCCGGCACCGAAACCGCGATCACCGTCACCCGCTGGCCGTAGCGCAGATTCTCGCTGGTGATCGGCTCGGCCGTCTCCGTGTTCATGATGCAGATCAGGTCGGGAACGATGGCCTTCACCTTTCCATCGACGCGCGCAATGAGGTTCTCGTTCTGGATCTCGATTTCCATCGCCGACGTGAAGGGGGCGATGCCCTCGATCCTGACGCGCCCGATCGCAAAACCGGCCTTGGTCTCGCGCAACACATCCACGATCTTGCCGGCGAAGATGACCCGCCCATAGCGATAAGCGTGTTCGGCAAAAAGCCGATGAGCGCTTCGATCGGGTTCTCGTGGCTCTGGCGGGCGCGCCGCAGCACCTCGCCGATGCGGATGGCAAGCGTCAAGGTGTTGGGAACCGCCGTACGCTTCACATCGGCGCCCGACATCGCATATTCGGCGATATAGGCGCTACCGCCCATGCGGATGGCAACGGCGCGTGCTAGCCATTCCATCTGGCGGTTGTCGATCGCTTCGATGAGCGCGCAATCTCCATCCTCGTCGCTGACGGCAAGCGGACTTCCCGGCACGCCATAGACGCCGAAGGTCTCCATTTCCAGAAAGGGGAACGCGCGCCCCATGCCGTCGGCATCGACCACGGGCAGGCCGAGCCGCGCGCCCACAACAAGCGGAATCGTGGAATTGATGCCGCCGATCTCGATCGGCATCGTAGCACCGGCTTTGCGCCCGAGATGGCGCTCCAGCCGCTGGAGCGAGAATATCGCTTCCTCGCCGCTCGGGATCTTCTCCACCAACACGGTCGGTGCGCCCATCATCGCCGTCGGAATGACGAGCATGTCGTCATCCAGGTCCTCGGGGCTCACGATTTCTACGCTGAGGCCCTCGTCCAGACACTGTTGCACCATCAGCCTGCCGACATAGGGATCGCCACCACCGCCGGTGCCGAGGAAGGCCGCGCCGACGGAAAGGTCGATCAACTGCTCACTGGTCAGTTTCATTGCAACTTCACTTCACCGCCAGATCGCCGACGGCCTTGACGCGGATGCGCGTCGCGCTGCCGGGCAGGTAAGCCAGAGGCACTTCCTCGATGTCGATCACCTTGACGGTGCCCTCCTGAGCGCCCGCTTTCAGCGCCCGCTCGCTCGCCTCGTCCTTGGCGCCGCCCAGCACGATGTCGCGTGAGGTTCCTTCGAGTGAGAAGATGCGATCGATCTCTCCGCCGACCTGCGCGATTGCCGCACCGATCGCGTTGGCCACCGGGGCGTTCTCCGGGCGGATGACCTTCGATGCGGAAGGAAGGTCGCGCGAAATGAGGATGGAACCTCCTCCTACGAGGATCACGGGCAGCGGGTCGGCGCTGGTCTTCATCCGGTCGACCGCGCTGTCGGCAAGCTTATGAATGGTGTCGAGGGCCTTCTCGATCGTGCGGGCGGGAATATGGGCCACGCGCGAGCGGTCGCCGATATCCTCCAGGCCGGCGGCCACGACAATATCCGTGGCCGTCATCGTGTCGCCGCCAAAGACGAGGCTGCGCGAAGTGATCTCGTAGCCAACCGAGTCGGGGCCGATGCGATCACCTTCGTCACGCACGATGGAACCGCCGCCCAGTCCGACTGCCAGCACGTCGGGCATCCGGAAATTCGTGCGCACCCCACCAATATCGACTGCCACCGCGGATTCGCGCGGGAAGCCGTTCATCAGCATTCCCACATCCGAGGTGGTTCCGCCGATGTCGATCACCATGGCGTCCTTTTCTCCCGCCAGCGTTGCTGCCCCGCGCATGGAGTTGGTGGGGCCGGAGGCGAAGGTCAGCACGGGATAGCGCTCCACATAATCAGGCACCATCAGCGTTCCGTCGTTCTGGCTGATGTAGAATGGCGCATGAATGGAAAGTTCCTTCAGCGCGTTGCGGAAGGAGGAGACGACCTTGCGCGACAGGTCCGCAAGGGATGCGTTCATGACGGAAGCGTTTTCGCGTTCCAGAAAGCCGACCCGGCCGATCTCGTGGCTGAGGGAGATGGAAAGATCGGGCACGATGTCGCGCAGGATTTCGGCGGCCCGCAGCTCCATGTCCGGTGTGACAGGGGAGAAGACCGAGGTGATCGAAGCAGCACGCAAGCCGCGCCTGCGGATTTCGCCGGCGATCCGCACGATCTCGGCCTCGTCAAGCGGAGCGATTTGGCGCCCGTCGAACTCGTTTCCGCCGTGAACCATGAAGGTATGACGCCCGAGCGTATCGGCGAGGTCACGCGGCCAGTCGGTCATCGGCGGCAGGGCCTTGGTCGCCGGCAGTCGGAGCCGCACTGCGGCCACTTCCAGGAGACGCTTGCGCTCGACAACAGCATTGGTGAAATGCGTGGTTCCGATCATCACGGCACGGATGGCCGAGGCCGGAACCCCGGTCATGGCGAGCACCTGCTTCAGCACCGCCACGATGCCGGAGCTGACATCGCTCGTGGTGGGCGATTTGCACGCCCCCAGCACGACCGGGCCATCCATCAGGGCGGCGTCGGTGTTCGTGCCGCCCACATCGATTCCAATACGCATCTTTGTCTCCTCGAAGATAAATCTGTCCGGTTCGCCGGCGCGTGCACACCGGCGACCACCGCTGCCGCGGTTGTCCTTGTTGTCAGGCGACGAGCGCCTCAGAGCGCCCGGGATCCCAACCGACCGTCACGGGAGTCCCTGGATTGAATCTTTCATTGCCGGACTGGTTTTGCCGTTCGGCGATGATTTCCTGTCCGCCCAGCGACAGCCGATAGCGGATGAGCGATCCCTGATAAGTCTCGCTGAGCACGGTTGCCGGCAGGCGCACAGGTGTCTCCTGGTCCGGCCCGATCACGACATTCTCCGGCCGGACCACCAGCTTCACGGGCTGTCCCGGCACAAGGTTCTCCGGCCCGCGCGTGGGGACCGGATTGCCATCGATCAGGACCGTCATATCGGATCCGCTGCCGCTGCCGACGATGACGTCCATGACGTTCGAATGGCCGATGAAGGTGGTGACGAATAGCGTCTTCGGGGCCTCGTAAATTTCCTGCGGCGTACCCACTTGCACGACCTGCGCCTTCTGCATCACGCCAATCCTGTCGGACATGGTCAGAGCCTCGTCCTGGTCGTGAGTGACATAGACGGTGGTGATGCCGAGCTTCTTCTGAAGATCCTTGATCCAGTACTTCATCTCTTCGCGCAAGCTTTTGTCGAGCGCGGAAAGCGGCTCGTCGAGGAGCAGGATGCGCGGCTCCGTCACGAGTACGCGCGCCAACGCAACGCGCTGCTGTTCGCCGCCCGACAGCTCGCGCTGGTACCGTTCCTCGTAACCGCTCAGCCCCACCTGGCGCAGAGCGTCGGTGACCCGTCGGCGGATCTCATCGCGAGGCCGTTTTCTCAACTTGAGGCCGAAAGCGATGTTGTCGGCCACGTTCATATGCGGAAAGATCGCGTAGTTCTGGAAGACGATGCCGATATCGCGCTTTTCGGGCGGCAGCGACGTCACGTCATCCGCGCCAATGATGATCTCCCCGCTGGTCGGCTGCACGAAGCCGGCGATCATGCGCAGCGTCGTCGACTTGCCGCAGCCAGAAGGCCCTAGAAGGGAGAAGAATTCCCCTTCCGCGATGTGCAGATTGATCCCGGCGACGGCCAGGTGGCCGCCGTAGGATTTCGTGAGTTTCTTCAGATGAATGTCGGACATGGCGTCTTCCGTTGCATGCGGGCGCAGGCGGCTTCCCGGTGGCGCCCGCGGAGCCGTCAGCTGGCGAAGATCTCGTTGACCGTTTCGACGATGTCTTCCTCATTGTCGATGTAGGCGTTCCAGTCGGGCGTCCAGTAATCCTTGACCGAGTCGGCCGTGTTGACGATTCCGGACTTGACCAGATTGTCCGGCAGAACGGCATTGCTGATGGTCGGGCGCAGATAGAATTCCCTGCCCATATTGCCGATGAAGTCGGGCGTCAGCGTGCGGTCGACCAGTGCTAGGGCGAGCTTCTTCTGCATTGGTTCGGAATAGCGGCTGATCGTGTAGACCTGCGAGAGGATCGGCTGCTTCTCGGTCCAGTACCACAACCCGAACGGAGCCCCCCGGTCCCGTGCCTGCATCGGATCGGAATCCGTAGCCACCGCGACCACCACTTCACCGCGCTCCATCAGCGTTTGCATATTGCCGGTGAAGTCCGAGATCTTTGCTGGCATGAGGTCCCGCATGGCCTGATAACCGGCCTCAAGGTCATACTGATCCTTGCCGAACAAGCTGCAGGCGGTGACGAAGAAATCCATCTGCAGGCCGTTCGAGGTGATGTAGGTGCCACGTTTGCCGGCAAACTCGGTTTTCCAGAGGTCCTTGAAGGAGGCCGGCGGGGGATTTGCCAGATCGGTGCGGTAGGCATAGCCATATTGGTTGTAAGCCCAGACGACCCCGATTCCGTTTGCAGTCGCGAACGGCCACAGGTTCTTGCCGTTCGGGATGCTGGAGACGACGTCTTCGACCGGCAGGAAATAGTCGCCGGCCTTGGCCGTCTTGGTCATTTCCGGCACGTTCCAGTTGGTGATGTCCAGCGGTGGCTTTTGCGGGCCGCCGGCGACGAATTTGGGAAACCACGGCCAGCTGGAATCATATTCGACCTTGCAATTGAACTCCTTTTGGAAGTCCGCGATGAGGTATTTCTGAACCAGCTCGCCCCATTGGCCGCCCCACTCGCCCAGGCGCAGCACCGCGCCGCCGGCGTCGAACGCCTGGCCGTCGAAGGTGACGTCCTGCGACCAGGCATGATTGATGTTGAAAAGCGGCAGGGCGGCGGCGCCGGCTCCCATCTTGAGCACGGAACGGCGGTTCAGCAGTGGTTTGTCGGTCATCGGATTCCCCTTTTTTGCTTATGTAAAGAATGGCCGAGGCGTTGCGTCACCTCTCAAAAATCCTCTTGAGGTTCACGAGGCGTGAGGTGACGACCATCGACAGGACGACCAGCGCGATGGCGAATATGCCAGCCGCTGCTGCGGTCGGTTCGAATTTGTAGCGCATGGACACATACATCGCGGACGGCAGCGTCTGCAGGTCAGGCGCCGAAAGGAACAGCGTCACCTCGAACTGACCGAACGAGACGATGAATGCAAAGATTGCGCCGGCCGAGATGGCCGAGCTGATGACCTTCAACGTCACCAGGCGAAAGGCGGTGAAGGGGGAGGCGCCCAGCGAGCGTGCCGCCTCTTCGAGGGAGCGGTCGAACCCGACGAGAGCCGCCGTCACCGTGGCGATGACGAACGGACAGGTGACGATCACATGGCCGATCAGTAGCCCCGTCATCGTGCGGGCAAGTCCTAAATCCGACGTCACATAGAAGACGTAGAGCGCGAGCCCAAGAACGACTCCGGGAAGAACGATCGGCAACATGAAGAAGCCGCGCAGGAAGGAAACGAACGGGCCGCGGGAACGGGTCAGATAGATGGCCGCCATGGTGCCGATGGTGGTCGAGATCAACGTGGAGACGAGCGCGACGACGAAGCTGACCCCGTAGGCGGAAAGGAACATCGACGACGTAAGGAAAGCCTTGATCCAGCGCAGCGACAAGCCCTGTGGCGGAAAGGTCAGATAATCGCCTGCATTGAGTCCAGCGAGAACGACCACCCCGACCGGCACCAGAAGGATTGCCAGCGAAATGAGCGAGATCGCCTTGAACACGAAGGGGATGTTCGTTTCCTCCTGCATCAGGTGCGCCCTCCGGAGGTGCGAATTGCAGCCTGGTGATAGATGGCGACCGCGATGATGCTGGTCACGAACAAGACGACGGCAATGGCGGCGCCGAACTGCCACCGTCCGACCTCGGCGATCTGCTGATAGATGTGGATGGGGAGCACCATCACCTTCCAGCCGCCCATCAGGGCCGGCACGACATAGGAGCTGATCGACAGCGCGAAGACCAGGAGTGTGCCTGCAAGAATGCCGGGCATCGACAATGGCAATACGATGGAAAAGAACGCCTGGATGCGCGAGGCGCCGAGTGCCCGCGCAGCCTCCTCGAGCGACGGGTGGATCGCCTTGATGATGCCGATCAGCGAAAGCACCATGAAGGGCAGGGTGATCTGCACCAGGCCGACGATGACGCCGAAGGTGTTGTACATCAGCGGAAGCGGTTGCGATACCAAGCCAGTATACAGCAGGAACCCGTTGATCAGCCCGTTGTCGCCCAACAGAACCATCAGGCCGAACATGCGGATGACCATGTCGAGCTGCATGGCCGAGAGGACCATGATCATCAGCAGCGTGTTGCGCCCGGGATTGACGGTCTTGGCAATGACATATGCTAGCGGATAGCCGAACAGCAGACTGGCCGTCGAGACGATCGCCGAAACCCATATGGAGCGCAGGATAGCTTCGTAGTAGGTCGCCCTGGTGAAGATTCGAATGAAATTGTCGAGCGTGAACTGGCTGGAGAGGCCGATGACGCCGGCGACGGATTTGTTGAAGGAGAGCCCGAAAAGGGAAGCCACGGGGATCACGAAGAAGACGATGAATATCAGGGCCGCAGGAACCGCCAGCCACCAGAGCCGGCCTCCATTGGCGCGGGCGGCGCGTATCGGCCTTTCCACCCGTGCCTCGCTTTCAGTTCCCACCATCGTCATCCGCGCATCCCCGATCGCCGCCCCGGCATAGCGCTACTCGGCCGCGATTGCCCTGGGGAGCGTAATGTCGTCGTAACCGATGAGCTCCTTTTCCGGCGGCAGGGGGAAGGTGTACTTGCTCTGGGAGAGGTTGGAACGCACCAGCGCCGCTGCGATGGAGACGGCGGTGGGAATGGGGTCCACGACCGGAATGTCGAGACCGCGGGCAAGCAGGCCTTCGCGCAGGCTTGCCGCGCAGCCCATCAGTCCCGTGCAACCGAAGATGAGAGCCTCGGCACCATCCTCCTCCACGGCACGAACGCCTTCCTGAACGAGCATGGCCTTGGTTCGCTCCAGGTCCTGCTCCAGCTCGAGAACGGGAATATCGACACTGCGCACGGAGGCGAGCTTGGTGGACAGCCCGGCAACGGCGGCCGTGTTTTCAAAGGCCGAGCGCAGTCTGCGCATGACGGTCAGCACCGAAAAACGATGTCCGAGCATCGCGGCGATATGCATGCCGGTTTCGCAGGGGCCGAGCACAGGGATCGTAGCGACCTCGCGGGCGGCGCGCAGGCCTGGATCGCCCATGCAGTCGATGACGACGGCATCCACGCCCTCGCTTTGCGCCCGGATGACCTCGGCGATCGTACCGGGAACAGAAACAGCGGCCTCGAACTCGCTTTCGATGGAACCCGGGCCGGTGCGGATCTCCGCATGACTTACCGTCACGCCGGCATATTCGAGTGCTTTTAGATCGGAGAGCTTGCGGAAGCCTCGCGTCACGATCGGGGAAACTACACGGACTTCGACTGTGTCGGCTTTCACGATTTTCTCCCTTGCATCGGATCCTGCTGCAACGGTGCCGCAGAGAGGCCCACTGCGGAAGCACCGGAGATGAATAGGTGGCAAATTGATTCGGATGGGTAGCTCCGGGCGGGCACTCGGGACGAACCTAACCGAAAGGATAGGTGCTCTGAAAAAAATTATTTGCATCGCGGAGCTTACAGGGGACGGCTCATCAGAGCCCAGCGACTTTCCTGAGCCGCTCAAGCACGGTCGGGCGATTTGACTATCGCGTTGCCGCGGATAAGCCTTCGCAGGGAAGGGGGGTCTCGAAGGCGGCGTGCCGAGACTGCCCGGACATTCGACAAGCTATCCGAGGCCACCATGTCTTCGACCGCAGCAACGCAGCCCGCCAGCCTGCGCAGCAGGCTTTTGACGGCGTGGAGCCTGTTCGTCAACTACGCCTACGATTATCGCCGGTTCCGCAGCGCATCCTTCATCGAAGGACCTCGCACCCGTGAGAACCGCCGGGCCCACATCCATCTGCTTGCCCACACGCTTGAATACGGCATGTCGCTCTCCGATCCACGCAAGGGTTTCGGAATGGAGAAGGTCAGGCTGCTCTGTGCCGAAATGCAGGAGTATATTTCCGCTTATGGCCGCGACGAGACGGTAGAGCTGGGGCTCGCGGTAATGGCGTCGCACATCGCATTTACCGCTTCACAAGGGGCGGACACTGCCGAAGCCCGGCGGCTTCTCCAGCCGTTGTTTTCCGCGGCAGGCCCCGTACCGAACGCCGCACTCGGCGGCACCGAGCAGGTGCGTGCGACCGATATCGCCAAGGATGCCTGCATCGATTTCGTATCGTTCATGGAAAGGCGCAACAGCGTGCGCCAGTATGCCGACCGACAGGTGGAACTCGAGAAGATCCGGCGCGCGGTGCGCGCTGCCCAGCAAACCCCTTCGAGCTGCAATCGGCAGACCTGTAAAGTCTATGCATTTACCGACAAACGATCGATTGCCCGCGTTCTCTCCCACCATGACGGCAATCGAGGTTTCGGCGACCAGCTCGGCGGCGTCTTCGTCGTAACCGTTGACCTGTCGCACTGGAATTCGGTGGGTGAACGCAATCAGGGCTGGGTCGACGGTGGCATGTTCGCGATGACCTTGGCGCTGGGCCTGCATGCGGAAGGACTGGGCGCCTGCATGCTTAACTGGAGTGCTCCGCGGGAGCGCGATAAGGCCTTGCGTGCATGCATCGGGATACCCGACCATGAGATCGTCATCACGCTGATCGGTTTCGGCCATCTGCGCGACGAGTTTCGTGTGCCCGTCTCACGCAGGAAATCTCTCGAAATGGTTTTGCGGCACGAGCCGCCTTTGAATTGATCAGTCGCCGGAATCTCCGGACTTCAAAGTTATCCCGATTGTTCGTCGGCTTGCGCAAAGTCAAAGCTTAGATCGTTACGCTTGAGATCGCCCATGGATCTAGGCTTTTACGGTTTGCTTCTGATGCGCCGTATCCAGCCTATAGCTCGGCGTGCTGTAGGCGCTTTGTTTCGAAAGACTGAAGGTCATGACCCACGTCATGGTTTCCGGACCATAAGTGCACCGGGCGGTACCACCTTCCGCCGCCGTGCTGCGTTCGATCAGGCTGGTCCCGAAGCCGCGCTTCGAGCGCGGCGGCTCGATCGGCCGGCCGACGGCTTCGTTCCATTCGAGCTGTAGCGTCTCGCCATCAAACACCCAGTTCAGGTCGATCCGGCCCTTGGCCGAGGAGAGGGCACCGTGCTTCTGGGCGTTCGTGGTAAGTTCGTGAAGGATCAAGGCCAAATGGAGGGCCAGCTGAGGCGGCAGATAGACGTCAGGTCCGAAAATCGAAAGCCTGCTTTCCTCGATCGCACTCACATGCCGCTGATCCTGTATGAGCTGGACAAGCCTGGTGCCGCTCCAATTGGTGCTGCTCAGGAGTGAGTGGGCGCGTGCGAGCGATTGCAGACGGCCGGAAAAATTGGCGGCGAAATCCGTCGGATCGTGCGAATGACGCAATGTCTGGGTGGCGATCGCCTGCACCGTCGCCAAGGTGTTCTTCACACGATGGTTGAGCTCGCCCATCAAAAGCTCCTGGGTTGCTTCGGCTCGCTTGCGCTCCGTGACGTCCAAGATTTGCACATTCACCGACGCGAGATTGCCGAGCGAGTCGCGAAGCGCCGAAACATACCATTCCGTGTCGATGACATTGCCGTTCTTGCAGTTGTTTCGCTGGTGCTGGATGTTTCGCAGTCGCTTGCCGCGCTTCATCTCTTCCGCCGAAGCGGCGAAATGGTCAATTCCCTCCTCATGAAGCCAATCCAGATCGAACACGCTCTTTCCGACGACCTCCTCGGCGCTCCAGCCGAACATCCGCTCGGCGCCCTTTGACCAGGAAATCACCCGGAAATCCGGGTCGAACTCTACGACTCCGAGGGGAGAATTGTCGTGATGGGCCTGCAGCCGCGCCAAGGCATTTGCCAGTTTGCGGGCCGCGTCCTGCAATTCGTCACGCTGATGGGCAAGCTCTTGCCTCTGACATGCCAGCTCGAAGAAGACGCCGACCTTGTTTTTGAGCATCTGCGGGTCGAGCGGCTTCAACAGATAGTCGACCGCGCCCGATTCGTAGCCGCGAAAACGGCGCCGCTCGTCAGTGGCGACGGCCGTGAGGAAGATGATCGGTATGCGCCGTGTCCGCTCCGTTCCGCGCATCATCTCCGCGAGTTCGAAGCCGTCCATCTCCGGCATCTGGACATCAAGCAAGGCGAGCGCGAAATCGTGCACAAGCAGGAGTTCGAGCGCTTCGCGCCCGGAGCGGGCTCTGATCAGTTCGAGCCCGTCGCGCTGCAAAAGCGCTTCCAGCGCGAGGAGGTTCTCCTCGATGTCGTCGACCAGCAGGAACTTTATGTTGTCATGCGGAGGCATGACCGGCACTTTCGGCATGCTCATGATGAGTGGTTTTCCGGTATATCCGCTCCTGTTCTACGAATCCTGTGAAGTCCGAGGCATGGCTCGAGAAGTGGAGGCTCTCCCGCGATCCGAGCCCAAGGAAGCCGCCGCGGACCAAAGCCGTTTTGAACAGCCCTATCGCCCGTTCCTGCAGATTCCGATCGAAATAAATGAGGACGTTTCGGCAAGAGACGAGGTGCACCTCGGCAAACACCGCATCCGATACAAGGTTGTGTTCGGCAAACACAGCGCGTGAACGCAGCGATCTATCGAAGACGGCCGCGCCATAGGCAGCGGTATAGTAGTCCGATAGGGAGGTCCTGCCTCCGGAGCGTCGGTGGTTGTCCGTGAAGAGCGGGATCCGCTCCGATTCATAGATGCCGGCCTCGGCCTTGCGAAGGGCATGCGGATTGATGTCGGTCGCGTAGAAGATGGTCTTGGAATCGAGCCCCTCCTCGCGGAACAGGATGGCCAGCGAATAAAGCTCCTCTCCGGCCGCACATCCCGCCACCCAGACCTTAAGCGAAGGGTAGGTTCTCAAATGCGGCACCACCAGTTCGCGCAAGGCGCGAAAATAGGACGGATCACGGAACATCTCGCTGACCTGCACCGTGAGGAAGTTCAGCAGGTCGGGAACGATCGAAGGCTCGTGCAGGATTCTCTCCTGTAACGCGGAGAGGCTGCGGCAGCCGAAATGCTGTTGGGCATGGCGCAGCCTGCGCACCATGGAAGGAGCGGCATATCCGCTGAAGTCGTAATGGTAGCGCCGGCTAATCGCCTCCAGTACCAGCTCGACTTCTATATCCTCAACCGATTGCGACACGCTCTAGGCCCCTATCGCGGCATCCACACCCTAACAAGCGACAGCAGTTTGTCGACATCCAGCGGCTTTGCGAGATAGTCGTTCGCGCCGGCCGCCAAACATTGCTCCTGATCTCCCGCCATGGCTTTCGCCGTAAGGGCGATGATGGGAAGGGACCGCCACTTTTTCTGCTTCCTGATTTCGCGCGTCGCGGTCAATCCGTCCATCTCGGGCATCATGATATCCATGAGCACGAAATCGACGGTGGATCCTGTCTTTGCGGCAGCTTCCAGCGCATCCAACGCCTCACGACCGTTCCTGGCGATCTGCACGATCGCTCCGTGGGGCTCGAATATGCTCATCAGGGCGTAGACATTCCTGATGTCGTCTTCAACCACGAGGATGCGCCGGCCATCCAGCGCAGCATCGCGGCTGAGCGACCGGGACAGCATTTCCCGTTTCTGCTCGGGCAGATCGGAAACGACCTGGTGCAGGAAGAGCGTGACCTCGTCCAAGAGACGTTCGGGCGATTTTGCGCCTTTGATGATGATGGACTTCGAGAATTTGCGCAGGCGCAGTTCTTCGTCAGCCGAGAGGTCGCGGCCAGTATAGACGATAGGCGGCGGGAAGGCGTAGGCCTCGTCCCGGCTAAGCTGCTCCAGAACGTCGAACCCGGATGCATCGGGAAGGCTGAGGTCCAGAACCATACAGTCGAAGGTTTCTCCCTTCAGCCGTTCGAGGCATTCCGCAGCGGAGCTCACGTCAATCGCTTCCACATCGTGGGAGGAGAGCAGCAGGCGGAGGCTTTCACGTTGCCTTTCGTCGTCCTCGACGATGAGCACCCGGCGCATTCGCTGGGCGAGGCGCGTTTCCAGCCCGCGAAGGGCGCGGGCGAGTTCGTCGCGTTTGACCGGTTTCAGCATATAGCTGACCGCCCCGAAGGAGAGTGCGAGCTGAGTGTAATCCCCCACGGAAACGACATGGACGGGAATGTGTCGGGTGCGAACATCGTGCTTGATGCGGTCGAGCACGAGGAGACCCGAGTGGTCCGGCAGGCCGATATCCAGGATGACGCCGGACGGCAGATACTGGCGCGCGAGCAGAATGCCCTCGTCGGCGGTTCCGGCGATGAGGCATTGGAAGCCCAGCTCATGCGCGAGTTCGTAAAGTATCTGCGCGAAGGCAGGATCGTCCTCTACCACGAGGATCGTACGGCGGTCTCCGGCAAGGCGCTCCCGGTCGTCCACGACGTGACGGCTGACCATCCTGTTTTCCGGGCTGAGGGCGGCGGCTCTTGCCGCTTTCTTGGCCTTTGAAATGGGCTCGGGTTTGCTTACGCGCGGCCGTTCCTCCACTTCCGGAGCCGCCGCGGCGTCGGGGTTCGGCTCATAGATCTCCGGCACGACCAGGGTGAAGGAGCTGCCGCTGCCGACGTCGCTTTCGAGTTCTATTTCGCCCCCAAGGAGCTTGGCCAGCTCACGGCAGATGGAGAGGCCAAGTCCGGTGCCTCCATATTTTCTGCTGACCGAGCCGTCCGCCTGGTGGAAGGCTTCGAAGATCGCCTCTTGCTTGTCCTTAGGAATGCCGATGCCGGTGTCCCTCACGGTGAAGGCGATCCGGTTCTCGCCGCGCCTTTCCACGAGGAGCGCCACCTCACCCTTCTCGGTGAATTTCAGAGCATTCGACAGGAAGTTTTTGAGGACCTGCTCGATCCTTTGCGGATCGATCTCCATCTCAGCGGGCAAATTTTGTGAAACTTCAGTGCGGAAGGACAGCCCCTTCTGCATGGCGGAAGGCTGGAACGTGGTTTCCAACTTTCTGGTGATGTCATCGATCCGCACACGCTGCGGCTGGATTTCCAGGTGCCCGGCCTCGATCCGCGAAATATCGAGGATGTCGTTGATCAGCGTGAGGAGGTCGTTGCCCGCCGTTTCGATCGTCTGGGCATATTTGATCTGATCAGCCGTGAGATTTCCTCCCCGATTATCGGCCAGGAGCCGGGCCATGATCAGCAATGAGTTGAGCGGTGTGCGCAGCTCATGCGACATGTTTGCCAGGAACTCGGACTTGTATCGACTTGCCTGCTCAAGGTCCTGGGCCTGCTCCTGCAGTTGCTCCTGCACCCGGGTCAGATCGTCTTTCTGGCGCTCCAGAAGCTGCGTCTGCTCTTCAAGCTGCGCATTCGACTGCTCCAGTTCGGACTGCTGGAGTTCAAGCCGGGCCTGAGATTCCTGAAGCGAACGGCTTTGCGCCTGGAGTTCGTCGTTTGCTGCCTTGAGTTCCTCGCTTTGCGCCTGAAGCTCCTCCGCCTGGCGTTGCGTCTCTTCGAGCAGTTCCTGAAGGCGCGTGCGATATTGCGCGGAGCGCACCGCGATCGCGATTGTTTCCGAGACCTGCTGTACCAAAGCGACGGAATCGGCCGTGTCATTCCTGAGGAAACCAAGTTCCAGGACGGCATTGACCTGCCCGTCTGCTGCCGCCGGAGCGATCAAGAGCTGACGCGGTTTCGATTTCCCGAGACTTGAGCCGAAATAAAGATAGCCATCCGGCACGTCCTCAATCACGAAGGAACGCTGGTCGCTTGCCGCCTGGCCGATGAGACCGTCACCATCCTTCAGGGTTTCCGGGACAGGAGCATCGTCAGGTACGCCATAGGTGGCTGTGCGCACGAACATGCCGCCATCCCGAACGAAGAGTGCGCCGGCCTTGGCATCCATATATTCGGCCAGAAACCGCAGGATTTTACTCCCCATGTCCTGCAGCCGCTGCTCGCCGGCCATGTTCAAGGAGAGACCGACCTGACCCGCCTGGATCCATTCCTGCCTGCGCACCGCCATCTTGTTGCGAATGAAAAAATGGCTCGTCCCGGCGACCACCCAAAGGGTAAAAACGCCAAGCGCGCGGTTGATGCGAGCAATCTCCGGATCGACGCCAGGTGGCGCGTAGATATAGCCGAGCACGACGAGCAGGGTGATCGCGGCCGCCACCGCCAACGGCGCCTGAGGCTTAGAGAGAAGATAACAAAGAGCCACCGGCAGGACGTAGATGACCCATATTGCTGTTCCGAGAGGAAGAAACAGGTCTGCTGCGAAGGGCAGCAGTGTGAGCCCGGCGATGATGGCGTAAATCAGTGGTTCCAATTTTGGCGAACCGGCGACCATGTTGCAGCACCACTACTAACTACGTTCTTCTGTGACAGACCTTGCAGGCCCCGTCGCATTGAATTCCGCAAGTTTCTAGCTCGCGGCTGTGCACGACAACCAAGTCATCGGAAACCGAAAATCCGAACCGATGCTTCCCGCAACCCGTCTCAAACCGCGCTAATTACATCGAGAGGTATTTCAGGTAAAGCTTTGATTGCATTTGGAAAAGATTCTGTTAGCTCTTGCAGTTTACCTGGAACCAAATCGGCCGCCGGGCGTTTTAAGTGGTTTTTTCTTCCGCGCAGTTGATCGCCAAGCGTGTTGCTCACTCAGCGCGCCCTCGTGAGTAGCGCCGGGCATTGGGACCCGAGGCATCACCCTCTTACACGAAGAGCTGAAGGCGGGTCACCGACGAGGTTGCCGCCCCACATGGCGCAAACGACCCGGTTTTGGTCAGGTCGGCTCTGACAACAGTCCTCGATTTCTGTGATTACAACCGGGCCACAAGGGTTCGATGCAAGGAGCAAGGACGCACTTGGGGCAACCGGCTGGAGAGACGATGCCTGAGCCGCATCAGGTCCTGGCCGACATCGCTGAAAGCGGAAACGCTCAACGACAACCCAAGCAGCTATCGACCATCACGGAAGGGAAATGCCATGCGTAAGATTATTCTCACCTCCGCCTTCGCCTTACTAGGAATCGGTCTCAGCGCCGCGCATGCGCTTGATTCCGGTTACGACGCGGCGAACGACTTCGGCATCAGCGAGCAGAGCGACCTGCCGGCCTCTCTCGCCAGGACACACACCGGCGGTTCCGCCGCCGGGCTTGCCTCCACCGCCACGAGGGATGGTAGGACGACCGTCGGCTATCCGTCGGGGCAGTCCGCCAGGGCGAACGGGGTCTATAACGGCCACAATGCCGCAGACGACTTCGCCGTGAGCGACCAGGACGACCTGCCGGCCTCGATATCACGGGGACGGTATGATGAATCCCATGTCGGAAGCACCAACTCGACGTCTGGGGCCGAGAGGCAGCTGCGCGGCTACCCGCGTGGGGTGCAGTTCGGTGGCGCCAATCGGCTGTACCAGGGGTATAATGCTTCCGACGATTTTGTAGTTTCGGATGACTAACAGCCGAACCAGCCGGGAAACCTCATAGGCAGCCTCCAACGAGGCTGCCTATTGCTACAGTGATCCTCGGTGCTGTTATCCATGATGCGTTCAGCTTGGGTCAGCCGACCTCGGATCCACTTGCATGTCGGCTCTCGGTCCGCTCGCCCTGAGACCTGAGCCTGGCATATTCGGGGATCTTGAAGCGCCGGCGGTATGCACCCGGCGTCATTCCGGTCACGCGCTTGAAGAGGCGGCGGAAGAAGGCCGGTTCTTCGTAGCCGACCTGCCAGCTGATTTCATCCACTGAAGCTTCCGTACGTTCGAGCCGCCGTTTGGCATCCTCTATTCTCAGCCGTTGCACATAGGCGATCGGGCTCAAGCCTGTGGTGGTGGTGAAACGCCGTTTGAATGTTCGCTCGGTGAGCCCCGTGCGCCGGATCATCTCTTCCACGGGAGCGGCTACAGAAAAATGCGTGGCGACCCAGTCTTGGGCGGTCTGGATAGCGAAATCGCCATGGTCCTTGCGACCTTCGAAGACGATGTAGGGCGCTAATCCGTCCTGATGCCATTGCAGGGCGAAGGAGCGCGCCACGGCCTGGGCGGCGGTCGCCCCGACATGGCGTGCTATCAGGTACAGCACGAGATCGTGCCAGGTCATCGAAGCGCCCGATGTGATCAGTTCTTCGTGTTTGCCCGAGACGACCAGAACGCGCTCGGGGTGGACCGGCACCTGCGGATAGGTGGCTGCGAAGGCTGGAGCGTAGCCAAAATGCACCGTCGCATCGACACCGTCGAAAAGCCCGGTCTCGGCCAACAGGAAAATACCCGAACAGGCGGAGCAAAGAAGCGCTCCGCGGCGATGCATGGCGCGAAACCAGTCGACAAGTTCAGGATGAACACCCTTCCGCCAGCCCTCAGGCCCAAGCAGGATCGAGGGAACGATGATGATGTCGGTTTCGTGCACTTCGGCCATGCTACGCTGCACAACGACCGGCACGTGGCTGGCGAGTTCCAGTGGACCGGCTCTCAGCCCGACGATCTCCACCCGGAATGGCGGTGCCTGGAGCGGTATGCCGGACAAAGGCATCATCGCGAATGCGTTCATCACGTCGAAGATGCCGGAAAGGGTCGAGACCACAGCTTCGGGAATCGCAACGAGGCTCACATGGAGCGGCTCGGATCTGGTCGCAGCAAAATGGTCCTGCATGTCAGTTCCCCTTGCGTGCGTAGAATAACGCCAACCGGGCCGCTGCGCCACGATTCCCGCATCCTTGCTGCGGCAGGTGGCACAAAAGGCCCGATTGTGGATGACCCGGCTCTGCCGCTTTCTTCGTATTGCTGCGATTTTCGACAGCCTCAGGTTCCCTGAGCGTCTGACAGGAGGCACGGACATGGAGCACACACATCACGACATCATAGATTCCACTAAGCTCGACGAACTAGTGGGGCGTGCGATCGAGGATCTTTCGGCAGGTTATGGCGGCGTCATGATCAGCCTCGGCAACCGTCTTGGGCTTTACAGAGCCATGGCCGGGGCCGGACCGCTCAGCGCGCGGGAAGTGGCCAAGCGTGCCGGATGCGCCGAACGCTACGTTCGGGAATGGCTCAATTCGCAGGTCGCCGGAGGCTACATCCTCTATCACGCGATCAGCGGCACATATGAGCTGACACCCGAGCAGGCCCTCGTGCTCGCCGACGAGGAAAGCCCGGCCTTCATCCCAAATGCCTGGGCCGTCCCCGCATCCATGTGGGCGGATGAGGAAAAGGCAGTGGAGGCTTTCCGTACCGGCAAAGGCATTCCTTGGGGCGATCACGACGGCCGCCTTTCCTGCGGCGTCGCTGCATTCTACCGCAACGCCTACAAGGCGAGCCTCGTTTCCGAATGGTTGCCGTCACTGGAGGGTGTGACCGACAAGCTCAAGGAAGGGATCTCGGTCGCCGATATCGGCTGCGGATACGGCCATTCAACGGTACTCATGGCGAAGGCTTTTCCGGCGTCCCGTTTCACGGGCTTCGATGTGCATCAGGAATCGCTGGTCGAAGCTCGAAAAGTTGCCGCCGGAGCGGGCGTTTCTGCAAGGGCAACTTTCACGGCCGCGCGTGCCGACAATTATCCCGGCACTGGATACGGGCTGATATGCTTCTTCGATGCGCTGCACGACATGGGAGATCCGGTGGCCGCAGCGAACCATGCCGCCAAGGCACTTGCGCCAGATGGCGCCGTGATGTTGGTGGAGCCCTTCGCCAATGACCGGGTCGAGGGCAATATCTCGCCGGTAGGCAGACTATACTATGCGGCCTCGACCACCATCTGCTGCGCCCATGCGATCTCAGACGGTGGGCGCCTGGTGCTCGGCGCCCAGGCAGGCGAAGCGCGACTGGCTGAGGTCTTCCGCAAGGCCGGTTTCAGCCGCTTCCGTCGGGCTTTCGAGACGCCCTTCAACCTCGTCCTCGAGGCGCGGCTCTGATGACGGCCGAACCGGCTGGCGGACGGTGCGGGCCGTCCGCCAGCCCAAATGATGCTTCGATCGCTGGCACCTCAGTCATGTCCGAGTGGCTTTTTTTTGGGCTGGAGTCCCTTGCAGTTTGACGCTAGGCCGCCCGATTATTACTGGCAATCATGACCAGGTCACCAGTCGGAAACTATGGACGATCGCCCCGATTCAGAAGCGCAACACCACCTCGGCCTCGATGCAATTCGTGACCGCCTGCGCCTGCTCTATCACGGACGGTCGCCCCGTGCGTTGCGCTTCCAATATACCGTGATGACCGTCGATCTGCTCATAATCACCTTCTTCATTGCCAGTCCGGTGCTCCGTGAGCGTCCATTTTTTCTTTGGATAGATTACTCAATCGCGGCGCTCCTAGCGCTCGATATCACCGCCCGGGCGATGGCATCGAGTGACATTCCGCGCTGGCTAAGGCAGCCGACGAGCATCGTCGATATCTTCATCATGCTGACGCTGCTCTTCCCGCTTTGGCTCGCGAATTTGGGCTTTCTTCGCGTTCTACGCCTCTGGTCGCTATCGCGAAGCGGTGTGTTCTGGCAGCCGCTGATCAGACGCGGTTACGGTCAATGGCGCGAGGTCGTGCAATCCGTGGTAAACCTGATCACGTTCCTCTTCGTCGTAACCGGCTTTATCTACACCTTCTTCTTCCGGGAAGGCGCCGGTTTCGCCGGCTATATCGATGCGCTATATTTCACCGTCACAAGCATGACCACCACGGGTTACGGCGACATCCTGCTGCCGGGTCCTTGGGGGAAGCTTACTGCGGTGGTGATCATGCTGGCAGGGGTCACGCTCTTCATCCGGCTAGGGCAGGCCATCTTTCGACCGCAGAAAGTCTGGCATCCCTGCCCGCAATGCGGGCTGCAGCGACACGATCCCGACGCGGTTCACTGTAAGGCTTGTGGCAATCTTCTGAAGATCCCGGATCCGGGCGATTAATGGCTGTTGGCAAGCCCGCTTTATCCATCTTCGGCCGGAGCTGTTCGCTAAAGCCAGCTTCGGCAGGTCCTGAAGCTTGCTATTGCTCCCCGGGGCGGCGTGAAGATCAGACCGTGCCAGAGGCTAAGGCTGTCGAGCGGCCCATCTCACTAAAAGAAGAACAAATAAAGCAGAACAATCACGAACAGCGGCACTCCCATCCACCAAAGAATCAAACCTTTCAGCATCGTGCGTTCCTCATTGAAAGAAGTTGTTGGTACGGCAACGCGAAGGCCGAAGCTGAGTTCCGCAAATTCCTCATAGATGGCTGCGGGACAGCACCGCTCAGCTTGTGCACTGGCGCAATCTAGCTGCGCTCTATTCAGAGATGCAGAAAAGGGTGCTTATGAAGGTGTCGGTGTTCTGTTGGTGGTTTATGAGGAGCGGGTTTGGTGCCGTCCTTTTCGATTTGTCGTCGCACATACAACGCGCTGCCGGTGAGTGGATTTTGCTGAACGTCCGGCAGCTCAGCCGCGCTACGCGTCGCCAACTATAACCGTGACGGTCCCGGTGCCCTCGCAGGCGGGACAGTCTTTATCTGCAACCCGCCCACTTCCCTGGCATTTAGGGCAAATGTTCTTCCCTGATTGCTTGGATCCCGGCTGGGTTTCGTCGCCCGGTTTCGGCTTCTTCTGCATAGTGCCGTAACAAGCTGTAGGTAGGATGGTTCCATGAGAAGCCTGTCAGCACTAGCCACGCCAGTGCCTGTCAATAGCAGACTCTAGCGCGGCCGGCTGGTGTTCTTTTGCTTATTGTTTGTTGCTGCTCATCGGCCCCATGGACCATGCAGCAGAACAACTTTCTGACGCGAGCAAATCGCGTCTTTAATGGCCGGGATATTCGTTTTCACGCCGCGACCGAAGCACTCCGCAAGGCGCTGAGCTGCAAGGCTGCGAAAAGGGCGACAGCGAGCGCCTGAGCTATGATGAACAACATTCCGAGCGTGTTCGGAGCGACAAGGCCCAGCCCGATGATGGTGAAACTCGCAAGGACCCACAGCGCATTCACGAGCACGATGTCCAGCAGGAGCAAACGTGATGCCGCTTCTCGTCGGGCGAGCACAAGGAGCATCGCCACGAATGGGATCAGCGCAAGGCCGGCCCAGAACAAGAGCGCCGCCGGCAGGTGCAGAAGCGGGCCGAGCAGCCCAGCTCCTGCTGTCATCAGGATCGCGGCAGCGCCGCTCACAAAGGCATCTGCTAATAGGGCCTTGCGCAGGAAGGCTGAGATGGCAAGCGTCATTCTTTGGACTCCTTCGTCTCCATCGGACCGGCTGATTGCCGCCGGTTGTGGGGAGAATGACGCTTACCGCTCCGCATGGCGATTACCATCGAGGTAATCGTTCGTTTCACCTTGTCGGGCTACAGGAATGCTCATGCAAAACACGAACACAGCAAACAAATCCGCAGATCGTGTGGGTGACCTCTTGCGCGAATGGCGGCAGCGCCGTCGCATCAGCCAGCTTCATCTGGCGCTGGAGGCAGGTATTTCGCAACGGCATTTGAGCTTTGTCGAAAGCGGCCGCGCGGCGCCGTCGCGCGAGATGGTGCTGAATCTTGCCGAAACGCTCGCCGTCCCGCTGAGGGACCGCAATCGCCTGCTTTTGTCGGCCGGTTATGCCCCGTCCTTCGCAGAACGCTCACTCGGAGACCCCCTTCTCAAGCCGGCAATGGAGGCTGTGCAGCGGATTCTCGACGGCCATTCGCCCAATCCGGCACTGGCAATCGACGGACACTGGAACATGTTGCTTGCTAATGGCGCAATCACTTTGCTTTTGACAGAAGTCCAGGACAAGTCTCTGCTTGAGCCGCCCGTCAACGCACTGCGGCTAAGCTTGCATCCCCAAGGGCTTGCGCCGAACATTCTCAATCTCACGGAATGGCGCGCGCATGTTCTGGAGCGCCTTCGGGGCATCAATGATCTCGTGGCGGATCCGGTATTAGCCGACCTGGAGGAGGAACTCTCATCCTATCCAGGTGGCAGAAGGAGCCACCGCCCCACTGCCAATCATGCAGGCAACATCGCCGTCCCGTTCCAGATACGGCTCGGCGCGGCCGAGCTTTCCTTCATCACGACGACGACCGTGTTCGGCGCACCGCTCGATATTACGCTTTCGGAACTCGCCATCGAAAGCTTCTTTCCGTCGGATGAAGTTACGGCACGGTTTTTGAGAGAGGCCCAGGCCGACGGGCGGATCGGCTGATACTTGGGCATCCGGCTGGCATGATCTGCGAGCGGAAGGAAGCACCGGCTCCTTCCACCGGATCTCCGCCAATGAACGTGCGCCGAACATCGTTTACCTCATTACGTCCAAGGTAATCGACCGATCTTTGCTTCCCTGAGAGGATCAAGCCATCAACGGCTACGGCCCGACAGCAGCAGGAGAGCACCATGTCCGCAACATCAACTGCCAACAATACTTTCGCCGCCACTGCCTCTGTCACCGAGGCCACCCGAGCCGTCGTGCAGGAATTCCTTGCCGCCCGGCTCGCGGGGGACACTGGGCGGCTCGTCGCGCTCTTCGCCGATCAGGTCGATTGGCTGCTCGCCGAGAACCCGGCCGCCCCGTGGATCCGACCGCGGTCCACCGCCGCCGAATGCGCCGCTCAGTTCACGGAATTGATGGCGTACACCGTGCCGGAGGACGCGCGCGCCTCTATCGAGACATTTCTGGTTGACGGCCCCGATGCCGTTTTGATGGGGTATGTGTCGGGGACCGTACGCGCGACAGGAAAGTCGTTCGAGGGCCCGTTCGCGCTCCGCCTTACCGTTGAGAACGGTCGGATCACCCGTCACCACCTCTATGAGAACAGCCTGTCTATTGCCGAGGCCTGCACCCCCTGAGGGAAGCTTGCCATCGATCGGCCTCCACCAGATAAGCCGGTCGGTTGCCGCTTGCTGGCGTCTGCGGCGATGGGTGATCGTTGGACGCAGTGAACCTCGGCGGTCCCGGAGCGCGGCAGAGCCGCTTTCCTGCACGCCAGTGTTTACCACCTGTCTCAATGAAGGAAGTATCAGCTATGGGATGAGGCGCCTCAGCTCTCAATCAAAACGTTCCCTCGTCTTCATCCCATAGTTTGGAACTATCTCTCCTCCAGGACCAGACGACCTTCGACCAAGAATCGGAAACGGCCGCGGCCGCATTTCTCGACATTGATACCCGCGTTGCGCTCGCACAGGCGCCGCTGCAACAGTACTAGGCGAGCCTCAAGGTTCTCGGCATATTCCGGCAAGCGCAGCGCGGGGTCGAGGCGCAACTCGCGATTGGTAAACTCGACGCGACCGCTCTCATCATGCTCCCGCGCGATCTTCCAAAGGATTGCGCCGGCGACACCCTTGATCAGGTACTCGTGGCCGACGAACACCGTGTTGTCGGCCCTGTAATAGCGGATGCGTATTTCGCGGCCGGTGACCTCGGCCGGCAGAACCAGCGGCGGCGCCTTCTCAGAAGCTTCCTCTTGCTGCAGCAGGGCGATCAATACTGAAAGCTGGCCTGCGACCAGCGATAGGGCGTCCTCTTCATCATAGCCGAACTGGTTGGGCTCGGGGCTCTCGGCGAAGAGGACGCCCATGGTTCTGCCGCCGTGTAGGATCGGCATTGCGATCTGGCTTTGTGGAGCTTTCAGCCCGGGGTAGGGAATGGCCGTATTGCATCCCCAATCAAACCCCGCCGCGAGGGCAGCATCTCGGACTGCGGTGCCGTAGGAATATTCAGACGCCATCCTGCCGATGCGGATCGGTACTCCCTGCAAGGCCGCAACGCCGATGACGCCTTCGCCCATGCCGACCTCCGATCCGATGCCGGAGAAGGGATATCCGCGCGATGCGACGGTGTAGAGCCGATCTGTGGTCCGGTCGAGCATCATCACCATGGAGTGCTCGATCCCGAAATGCTGCTGCAGGCCGGCGAGCAGCGCGTCAAACAGCCCGCCGAGTTCGTCACAGACCGCAATCCGCTCGCAGATGCGGCGCGCAGCCGATAGCAGGTTCAAGCTGATCGGTTGCGGCATAGTTGCGCTTGGAATGGGTTCGATCCGCTGCACCCGAAACACGTCTGAACCGAGCAGACGGAAGACACCCTGCATGCCGCTGTGCGACGCAATGCCGGCGAGTTTGGCGCGCATTGCCTCAAACAGCGGCCCGCTCGTCTGCGTTTCCAGGTATTCAAGCGTCAGCCGATATTGGGCGTTGGTATCGGGATCCACAACGGCAACCGATGCGCGTTTTGTCGCCAGGAGATTGCGGCGGGTCTTGTTGAAGAACTGGTAAGATAGGGCGACGTGTTCGGGATCGACATACTGGACCTGGGAGATCAGAGATACGTTGGGCGTGCCGCCCGCGTCGGCGGTAGCAATCACCGACGGAACGATCCCCTCGAGGCAGTTGCGGATCGCGGGAAGCCTCAGCGGGGTCACGACTTCAACTCCGCACCCGCGCCAGGGCCGGGCGTCTGCACGAAGGCGGCGTCGAGCGTGAAGTCGACCGCCACGATGATATCGGGATCGATCATACAATAAGCCTCGGCGAAGGCGGTGGGATAACCGACCTCGATCAATTCCCGGCGCATGCCCTGGCTCTGGCGCAGTACTTCCCGCCTGTCTTCTTCGTCAGGCGCAGCGACGACGCCGCGCGATCCCTTCACCTGGATCGAGCGGTGGGTAACCGGCTGGCTGAACGTGACAGCGATGCCGGCGCCCCGCTCCACCATTGCCAACAATTCCTCATTCCCGGCTCTAGGCAGCAGGAGCCGCATCCGGCCCGCAGGCAGAATTACGCAGCCGCATGCCAAGCCGGCGACGGGTGCCTCGGCGGGACGGCACACCGCGACGATCACACTGATGCCGCTCTGGCAGAAGGCTTCGAGTTCGGGTGTCAGGACTCCGGACGTGCCACCCTCTGCCGCATAGGCGCGGCGGGCGACCAGATCGATCGCCGGGGTGTGAGGCCGGGATGCGCGTGGCATGGATCGCCTTGCTCTCGCTCCAGTGAATTTCGGGCGAATGGACCGTCAAAAACGCCCCTGCACCCCGAATTTAGCATTTTTTTACGATTTCTTGCAGGACCATTTAGCGAGCGCACGCCACCGCATCGGTTTATTTCATCGCGCCATCGACGCCGGGCAGCCGAATGGCCTGCGGCGTACGATTTTTCCCAGACCCCAAAGGATCAGAAAGATGAAAACCGCAACTCTGGTCGCATCCGCCATCGGGATGCTGACAGCCACTGCTGCCTTCGCCTGCAGCATGCATGATGAGCATGCCGCCGCCACTCCGTCCGACGACGCGGCACGTATTGACGTCTCGTCCAAATCCAAACCCGGCGAGCCAAGCCTAGCCGAAATCCGCAAGGCGACCGAGCGTTTCCGCAATGTCGATGTCGCGCTTGCCGAAGGCTATATCCGCGATCCCAGCAATATGTGCGAGACTGCTGATATGATGGGCTTGCCGAAGTCGGTTGGCGCCATGGGTATCCACTACTTTCGCCCGGACTTGCTCGGCATCTCCGCTCCGCCCAATCCCCGCGTCGACGGCGTCGGCACGCACACCGACTTCCTCAACCCGGCGGTCCTGATCTACGAGCCGCAGGACAATGGTTCGCTCGAACTTGTCGCGGTCGAAAATCTCGTTTTCGCCAAAGCGTGGAGTGAGGCAGGCAACCTCACGCCCCCGTCCTTCCACGGTGTGCCTTACGACACGATGCGGGACGATCCGACGACGACAATCGACGAAGCGCACAATTTCGAGCCGCACCACGACCGGCACGTCTGGCTCTATCGCGAGAATCCCAATGGCGTCTTCGCCCAGTTCAACCCTCGCGTCACGTGCGAGCACCATGAGGTCAAGCACACGCATTGAGGGCGCGCTCCTCTAACGGCGGATAAGAAAAGGAGAGGGAAATGGATATTCATGAACTGAGAAGGACCGTCCGGGGGACGGTGACGACCCGCGACGACCGTGCATACGAGGCCGTCCGCACAGGACTGTTGTGGAACGCCCGCACGCCGGACCGCTTCCCGGAGATGGTCATAAGGGCAATGGACACTGGTGATGTGCAGACGGCGGTACGCTACGCGGCGGCCAACGGAATGCGCGTTTCCGTGCGGGGTGGTGGCCACCACTTCTCTGGCATCGCTCTGCAGGATTGCGTGGTGATCGATCTGTCCGCGATGAGCGCGCTGCAGATCGACGCCGAAGCTCGCACCGCGCGGGCCCAGCCGGCGGTGACGAACGGCCGGCTCGCCGCGGCACTGGCCGAATACGGTCTCGCCTTCCCCACGGGCCACTGCGCAAGCGTGCCACTGTCCGGTTACCTGCTCGGTGGCGGGTTCGGTTGGAACGCCGGCGCTTGGGGCATTGCGTGCCACAATGTGGAGGGCGTCGAGGTGGTTCTGGCGGACGGCTCACTGGTGACTGCGAACAAGGTCGAGAATGCCGACATTTTCTGGGCTGCGCGCGGTGCGGGGCCCGAGTTCTTCGGCGTTGTAACCGAGTATCGGCTTCGCCTGCACGAGCTGCCGCGGGCAATCCGTACCAGCGTGTGGACCTATCCGATCGGCGAGGTGCAAGCGGTCGAGAGGTGGATGAGCCGGACAATGCGCCTCGTACCGCGCAATGTGGAGTTCACCGCAGTGTTCTCCACAGCGCCGCAACCTCTCGCTAGCAAGGCGGCCAAGACGATCTCCGCGGTAGCGACCATCTTCGCCTATACAGAAGAGGAGGCGCAGGCCACGCTCGAACGGATAGCGGCCGGCGCACCGGAGGGTGCCCTCGACATGCAACTGGGCATGGAAACCCCGTTTGAGGTCCTGTACCTCATCATGGGGCAGTTCTTCCTGGAAGGGCGGAGATACGCGGCCGATACGAACTGGTCGGCCGATCCGGCACGGCAGATGGCGATCATGTCGAGTGCAATAGAGGTCGCGCCTTCGGCTGAGTGCTTCGCGCTCGGTGTCATGCTGCCCCCAATGGACGGTGCTGTGATGTCGGACGGCGCCTTCTCGATGGTCGGCCCTGCCTTTGGCTGCACTTACGCGATCTGGCAGGACGAGACCCAGGACCAGGCGGCCCTGTCCTGGGTGCGGGCGACAAGCGAAAAGATCTCGCCGATTTCGCTGGGCCACTACATCGGTGAGGCCGACCTTGATCTCGCAGACCGGTCGCGCCGTTCGTTCACGCCTGCAGCCTTGGAGCGGCTGCGGCATCTCCAACGAAAATACGATCTCGGCAACCTGTTCCATCGTCCAGGAATCGACGTGGGATCGCTCAGAAGAGCCGGGTGAGAAGCCGGTCCTCCTGCAGGAGGACCGGCAGTCTTCAAGCTTGCTTCATCACATGGCTGCTCGAGGAAGCCTCCGATCGGGATCCTCCTCTAGGCGGGTCAAGCCCAACGGCTGGAAACGACGCGGCCGTGCCGGAAGGGCTCAAGGCCGAGCGCAGTAGTCCTGAGGCTTGAGATCGGCGCGTTGTGAGATTAGCGAGACTACCAGCGTGCCATTCCCGATCCAGATCCGTGGCGATAACGGAAGGTTGAGCCGGGCCGTGTCAGAACTGGATTCTGCTAGAACCAGAGATTCTTGCAGAATTGAGGTAAACGCGATTTGCCGTCAGCAGCTGGCAATCATCTTCGTTAGGATTGGTGCTAGCAACCCCAGTGGAGTCCTTTCAACGCCCGCAACCGTGAAGCCTGCTGACTGGTAGAACACAACGGCGTTGAGGCTCGACACGACACGAATTCTCGCGAAATTGCGCGCCATCACCTCATGTTCAACGGCATTGAGGATCATTCGCCCGATGCCCAGGCGCCAATGACTCGGGTCAACGAAAATGCCGTCGAGCTCGACACTCCCGTTCTCGACGATGAAAGATGCGAAGCCTACGGGGATCGCGCCTATTTCAGCCAACACGACTTGGCCCATGGCCAGTAGCGAATTGTCGAGATCGATGTGCTCCGATTCATCGATCAGACGGCGCAGTACTTCGCCCGTCTGGACAGCGAGCGACGCGCGGCGCTGGATTTCGATCAGAGCCTGACGGTCTTCAGGGCGAGCTATACGAACCTTCGCTGTGCAGGTCATGGCTGGCATCTAGTCTCCCAGGTCGGCGCTAGTCAACGCGACGCGGTTCAAAGGTGCTGTGGCCATCTCGGGAACTCGGCGACAGGTGAAGGCCGGCACTGATATGACGCCACCTGGACACCCTAGCACGAGCAGGAACCGGATCCGCGGCACAATCGGCTCGCGCGGGTTCGTCGTCCCCACTCCAATGTGCACGTTGCCATGAGCCATCTTACGAGGTGATTTCCTAGTGCTGGTCAGCCTCAGTCCCCATATGCCCCAAGATCAACATGGAGAGTGCTGTGTCTGAATTCATGAGCTACCTGTTCGCCATTCTTGTAGTAGGCCCGCTCCAGGCTGATGTGTCGGAACGCCTTCAGGGTGTGGCATCAGATGAAATTGTTGAAGCGGGCCGGGCCTGCATTGCTGATGAGGCACCAAGGCTTCTTCAGCGAGCTCAAGAAGATTGGGCATGGGCAGCTGCAAATGCCATAGGCGTTGGCGTAGGAGTGGTCGACCCAATCAATCTGCTCGCGGGCCAAAATGCTGACTGCAAGCGATTAGCGCGTGTTATGACTCAAAGCGGCGAAGACAATGGTGAATAGATAGCCCGAATGGGCCAGCATTGATCATCTCCGACTGAGACTACTGATTGCAGCCGTGAGTGGGAACGAACAGATCTGGGCAGCACGGCATGGCGTGCTGCTTCGCGATCCTGGTCGCTATGCGCCTGATTCCGACAGGATCCTATCCATCATCTGATCGCAGCTGCCAAGTTGTGCCACGGTGATGTATTCGTCAGGTTTGTGACCCTGTCCTTCCATGTTGCCCGGTCCGCAAATTACAGTTGGGATGCCAAGCTGCGCGAAATAGCCGGCCTCCGTACCGTAGGCGACCTTGATCGTCTCGTGCGAGCCGCTGATTGCCGCCACACGGCGGACCGCCCGGTGATCGGCCGCAATTTGCAGACCGGGATAAGAACCGATGCGTTCGATCTCGATTTTCGCCGCTCCCTCCTCTGCACGGAAGGAGCGGACGATCCCCTCGGTTTCTTGCTGCAGCCGCGACAGGAAGTGATCGGGAGCATCGGCAGGAAGATGGCGCAACTCAAACTCGATCTGGGCGTGATCGGGAACAATGTTCAGTGCGGTTCCCCCGTGCATCCGCCCGGCATGGACGGTCGAATAGGGCACATCATATCCCGCATCCTGAATGGCCGAGGCTGCATAGTCCTTCTGTAGCCGGCGCAGAGTCATGATAAACTCGGCCGCTAGGTGCAGCGCGTTGACATAGCGCGGCGCCAGGGAGGAATGGCCGGCCGTGCCATGGCAAGTGGCGAGAAACGAAGCCTTGCCTTTGTGCCCGATGGCTGGCCGCATCTCTGTCGGCTCGCCCACAATGCACAGTTCCGGTTGCCAGCCAAGCGCGGTGTATCCGGGTAACATCTGGCGGATGCCGGCGCAGCCGACCTCTTCGTCATAGGAGATAACCAGCATCAACGGCCGCTGGAGCGGAACAGTCGCTGCCCGCGCTGCCAGTGACAGCATCGACGCAAGAAAGCCCTTCATGTCCGTCGTGCCTCTTCCGTACAGCCGGCCACCATCATGCGTCAGCTGAAACGGCGAGCGGGTCCAATCTTGACCTTTGACAGGCACCACATCGCTATGCGCGGAAAGCATAACGCCGCCGGGCCCGTCTGGACCCATCCGGGCCAAGAGCCCCGCCTTCCGCCCGGACGGATCCGGCAGGCGATGAGTCGAGAAGCCACTTCGGATCAGATGCTGCTCAGCAAAATCGATCAGATCTAGATTGCTCTCGGTGCTGACCGTCGGAAAGGCGATGAGGTGTTCTAAAACTTCAAGCGTCGCCTGATACGGCACGGTCTTCTCTGTCATGTCGGCATACATCTCAGCATCGTAGAAATGAGCATTCACTATGTGTCGCTTGGACCTTTGGCTCGTCTTGCGCGGAAGTGAGCAATCCGAGCCTCCGCTCAACATTCGCCAGCATAGGTGGCTTGCGATCGAACAAAAGTCGAGTTTGCATAAGCGTCGGTTTGGGGAAGCCTAATCTTCGCTCCGGGAGCCGGCTCAGACCTGAGCGGAGACTACCAGCGGAAACACCCCGGCCGTGTCCCCCCTTATTTGACCACGCGTTCCGTGCCGAAAACACCTTGCTCGAGGACGAAGCTGCGACAATGTTCGAGGAACGCTCCTACCGTGCGCGTGCGGTGCTCGGTATTAGGCATTGCGACGCCCATGGTAAGCGGCCTCAAATCGCTGTCCAACGGCACGAAGACCAGCGGCTTGCCGTCAGGCGACATGGCATTGAGCGGCCGCATATTTGCAATACCGTAGCCAAACCCATTTCCGACCATGGAGCGCATCACCGCTATATCGCCCGTTCGCTCGGCGATGTTTGGCTTCAAGCCCCTCTTCTGGAAGGCCGAGAGGAAATATTCCCGGCTATAGGGCAAATCGAGTAAAACCATCGGTTGGTCGACGAGCTCTTCCGGCGTGATGCTCGCCTGTAATGCCAGGCGATGTCCCCCCGGCAGCATCACATAGGCCGGCAACCGCATCAGCGGCTCGAATGCGATGTCTTGCGAAAGCTCGAGGTCATAAGTGAGCGCAACGTCGATCTCACCGCGTTGGAGCATCTCGAGCAATTGGCCTTGATGGCGTTCGAATTGCCTCACACGCACATCAGGGTAAGCGTCCTCGAACTTTCTGCGAAGCGCAGGAAGAACAATCTGAGCGAAGGTGAGCAGGCAGCCAATTCCCAACGGCCCGCGTACCTTTTCGGCCATATCGGCGGCAATGTCATGCAGAGCGTCCGCATCGCTGAGCAGGCGCGAAGCTTCCTTGAGCAGGATACGTCCACCGGCGGTCAGCGACAAGCCATGCGAATGCTTGCGTACGAAGAGTTGAATGCCGAACTCTTCTTCGAGCTGGGCAATGGATGCCGAGATCGAAGGGGGCGACACGTTAACCTGTTCGGCAGCCTTTGCTATAGAGCCTGCCTCGCCCACGGCGACGAAATATTCCAATTGTCTCAAGGTGAACCGGAGCGGCATGAACGGGTATATCGCCGGTTTCGGCGCCGCGTTCAAGCATCCAGTGGCTCCGTCTCAAACCGAACATGAACCGGCGGCCTCCATGGGAGAACCGCCGCCCATGATCTCCTACTACATGTCCACCCATTTGCCGTCGCGGACAACGTGCAAGTCGATATCCACCGCCATCTCGGTCTGGCCATTCTCGTCGAAAGACACGTTGCCGAGTATGCCGTCGTGATTGATCGCTCGGATTGCCTGGCTGAGCGCCTCCTTGTCGTCGATCCCCTTCTCCTTGATGGCCGCGAGCAGGATTTGCGCTGCTTCATAGGCATATTTGGCATAAGACCCGGCGGGTTCGGCAAAGCCTCTGGCCTCGTAAGCTTTCTCGAAGGCCTCCAGCTTCGGATTGGACTGGACGGAGGGCGTGCCTACGATCGTACCCTCGGCAGCGGCGCCCGCAATCTCGATGAATTTGGGGTCGAAAATTCCGGAGATGCCGTACATCGGCATATCGCCCATACCGAGATCCGCCATCTGGCTGCGGACCAGCGCCGCCTCGGTCACGACCCCGCCGAAATAGATGGCATCCGGTGCGGCTGCCTTGGCGGTGGTCAGCATGGCGCGGAAATCCGTGGTACCTACGGCCGCGGCGTCAGCCGAAACGATCTCGCCGCCTGCCGCAGTGAAGAACTCGGTGAACCATTTTGTGTTGGCGACGCCGTAGTCCGTGGTGTCGGATATGATTGCGATTTTCTTGATCTTGCCTTCCTTGATGATGGCTTCGGCAAGCGGCTTGTTCTCATTCACGAGCGTGGGGGTGACCCGTGTGACGTTGGGTAGGTTCTGCTCGGTGATCTTTGGGCTGATCGCGCCCCAAATGATGAACGGCATCTGGGCGCGCTGGAAAACCGGCATCGTCGCCAGCGCGACGGGGCTGTTCCAGTGACCGGTCGCGGCGATCACCGCCGGATCGTTCACCAGCTTCTGCGCTGCCGAAACGCCCACGCTCGGATCGGAAGCATCGTCAAGTACAACGGCCTCAACCTGGTGCGGGTAACCTTCGGCGTTGGCCTGCTCTATGGCAAGCAGGAACCCGTTGCGCGCGCCAAGTCCCTGCTGCGCGTTGCCACCCGACAGTGGACCGATGAAGCCGAGCTTGATCTGGTCGGCCTGCGCCTGGGCAACACCCAGCGCAAGAGCGAGCACAGAGCCAGCTATGATAGAGGATACGCTCTTGAGCGCGTTTCGCCTGTTTTGCATGGTTCCACCTCTGAAAAATTATCTGCCGCGCTGCACGCGGCCCATAGCGATAGTAACTTTATTTCGTGGGACTTCGCGCTGAAATTCGGAAATTGTTATGCGTGACTTCGGAGATTCATTGTGTGCGCTGGGGGATGTTGCTGATAATGGTCCGCCCACACAAAATGAGAGGGCGAATGGCGGAACTCCTTATCCAGCAATCGGTAAACTGGATCACCCTTGGCTCGATCTATGCCTTGTTCGCCATAGGGTTCAGCTTGATCTTCGGCGTTCTCAATGTGATTCATTTCTCCCACGGCGATGTTGCCATGACGGCACCCTTCATCGCGTTGGCGGCGGCGCAGGCGCTTTCCATCGCCTTCGGGGCCACCGCGCCGGCTTGGCTCGTCCTCGCGGTCATCGTGGCTGTGCTTGCCGTTGGTGTGATCGGCGCGGTTCTCGACAAGGTGGTCATACGCCGTTTCCGCGACGCGCCGGCCATGATGGCGTTGGTGGCTACGGTAGCGCTCGGCATCGTCATCCGTGAGCTGATCCGCCATCTCTATCCGCAGGGATCCAACCCGCATGCCTTCCCCCGTCTGGTCTCCGGCGTGGCATTCGAAATTGCCGGTGTGCCGGTAAGCTGGCTCGCGCTGCTCGTCGTCGCGGTGACCACGCTTCTGGTGGCGCTGCTATTCGTCTTTCTGCGCCTCACCCCCCTCGGCCTACGCATCCGCGCCGCGTCCGAGGATCGTATCGTGGCGCGCATGATGGGGATACGCGACGGCCGTGTTTTCCGGGCGACCTTCTTCATCGCCTCCGCGATCGGGGCCATTGCCGGGCTGCTCTTCGCAAGCTACGCCGGCGTTACCCGCTTCGACTTCGGCGTAATGGCCGGCCTGCTCGGGTTTTCGGCGGCAGTTATCGGTGGGCTGGGTTCGATGCCGGGCGCCATCGTTGGGGGCCTGATCATCGCCGGCATCGAGGTGCTGGCGCAGACCTTTGTTCCGGACGGGGCTTCATACAGGCTTGTCTTCGTCTTCATCCTTGTCATCGTTGTGCTCATCTTCCGCCCCGCCGGCCTGCTCGGGCGGACCGCCATGGAGAAGGTCTAGCAATGGGAGGCCCAGCTTCACCCGCCGCCCCTGGCAGTGCCGTTGCGGCTGCAGTGGTCGCCATCTTGTCGCAACTTTGCGGCGCCGCTTTCCTTTATGCCATCCTTAAGGCTGATGGCGGCTGGGAGGTGACCGGGCTTTTAACCCTGCTTGGCCTCGGCTTTTTCCTTCTGGAGCGCTACCCGGCAATGGGCGACTTCGTCACGGCGAGCCTGGCGCGCGTTCCGCTGGTCACAATGGCGACAGCGGCGATCGTGGTGCTTGGGTTCCCCTTTCTGGTGGGATCCAACACGTACATACTGCATCTTCTGATCGTGGCACAGCTCTATGCGGTTCTGGCGCTGGCTCTCAACTTCCAGCTCGGGAGTGCAAACATCCCGAATTTCGCCACCGGTGCTTCCTACGGCATCGGCGCCTATGTATCGGCGCTGCTGGCGCTCAATTTCGGCATGAGCTTCTGGTTGACGCTCCCCATCGCCGCGTTGGCCGCCACCTTGTTCGGCTTCATAATAGGTGTTCCCTCCATGCGCACGCGGGATACCTATCTGGCGCTTGTCACGATCGCTTTCGGCGTGGTCGTGCAGCAACTCCTCAACAACTTCGAATGGACAGGCGGCCCTAATGGCTTGGTCGGCATTCCCGCGCCGAGCCTCTTCGGACATTCCTTCGCCAGCCCGCTGGAAGTGTTCGGCTGGAAGCTTCCGAGCCAAGCGAATTTCTACTATCTCTCCGCTGCCCTGGTGGTGGTGGCGATCGTGACGGCCCAGCGCCTCCACCGGTCGCGCATCGGTCTTGCCTGGAACGCGTTGCGTGCGGACGAGATCGCTGCCAAAGCACAAGGCATCAACGTTGCCTGGTACAAGGTACTAGCCTTTGCGGTTGATGCGTTCCTTGCAGCTTTTGCCGGTACGATCTACGCCTTTTACATCTCCTACATCTCACCCGATAATTTCACCTTCTTGGTTTCCGTCACCATTATGACCATGGTCATCGTCGGCGGCATGGACAATATATTCGGCGTGATCGTCGGCGCGTTTCTCCTGACCATCCTGCCTGAAAAGCTGCGCGCCTTTTCCGATTACCGACTGCTCTTCTTCGGCGTGGTCGTGATCGGATTCCTCATGATACGTCCGCAGGGTCTGTTTCCGCAGCGTCTACGTCAATATGGAGCCCATCGGTGAGTGTGCTTCTCAAAGTCGACAACGTAACCATGCGGTTCGGCGGGTTGGTCGCGTTGAACGATGTCACCTTCGCAATCGAAAAGGGCTCTGTGCTGGCAGTGATAGGACCGAATGGCGCCGGCAAGTCCACCTTGTTCAATGTTGTTACCGGTGTCTATAAGCCAAGCTCGGGGCGCGTCATATTTGACGGCGTCGACATCACCGGAAAGCCGCCCTATGAAGTAGCGCAGCGGGGAATAGGTCGCACTTTCCAGTCTTCGCGCCTGTTTTCCGACCTCAGCGTGCTCGATAACGTTATCATCGGCATGCACACGCGCACGAAAACCGGCGTTCTCGACGCACTGTTCCGTCCTGGCAAATCGGGCCGGGAAATGGCGGCCTGCGTCGAGAAGGCGGAGGCGCTTCTGCAATTCGGCTCCGGTGACCTTTTCGAGCAGCGCTACCGTCCGGCCGGAACCCTTGCGCAAGCGGATCGGCGCAGGCTGGAGATCGCCCGTGCGCTTGCTTCCCAGCCCAAGCTTATCCTGCTCGACGAGCCGTCGGTCGGCATGGACGACGCGGAAACGGACGCACTGGTGGCCGACATCAAACGACTCCGTTCAGAGCATCCTGAACTGTCCGTGATCCTGATAGAGCACGACATGCGCGTGGTTGAAGCGTTCCCGGAGCACGTGATGTGCATCGATTACGGCAGCCGGATTGCCGAAGGCAGTTTCGAGACGGTGCGTGCCGATTCCCGCGTTCAGGAGGCCTATCTTGGAAAGGCGGCGGCCCATGCTTGAGCTGAAGGACGTGGATACCGCCTACGGCGCGGTGCCGATGCTGCGTAATGTGACGATGAGCGTTCAGGCGGGCGAACTGGTTTGCCTGCTCGGGCCCAACGGCGCCGGCAAGACGACCACTTTCATGACCGTCTGCGGGGTCGTGCGGCCACAGCGCGGCAAGGTTGAGGTGATGGGAAAAAATGTCGCCGAGCTCGGCACCGAGAACCTGGCGGCACTCGGCGTCGGGCTTGTTCCAGAGGGGCGGCGTCTATTCCCTGGCCTGACCGTTCTCGAGAACCTGCGCCTCGGCTTCGATGCCGTTTCCGGCGGAAAGCTGGATTTCGAGGGGCAGCTGGACAAGATGTCCAGTCTGTTCCCGCGCATTCGTGAGCGGCTCCGCCAAGTGGCAGGCACATTATCGGGTGGGGAGCAGGCCATGGTCGCGCTGGCGCGGGCGCTGATCGGCGAACCAAAGCTTGTCGTCATGGACGAGCCGTCCTTGGGTCTTTCGCCCAAGCTGATTGGCGAGTACTTCGAAATTACGCGAGAGATTCACAGCCGCGGAACGACCGTTCTGCTCATCGAGCAGAACGCCGAGATGGGGCTCAGCATCGCCGACCGCGGCTATGTCCTGGTCAAGGGGAGGGTGGCGCAGGAAGGCCCGGCGAAGGAGCTTCTTGCATCCAGGGCGGCCACAAGCCTTTATCTGTGAGTCACTCCGCCTTGTGCAGATGCTTCACTCGTCGCCGGGCACTCCGTAGGAGGGGGCTTGGCGCGGATCGAGCGCGCGCTGGATATAGGCTTCCAATTGCGGCTTGTAGATGTTCCAGGCGGTCGCGACAGCCTCGATCGGACACTCCTCGGTCCAGTCGCAGCGCAGATCGGCAACGGGCCAGCTGACCTTATCAACGAGCTTGAGCCCTGCCGAATGCACCGGGCCCGCCTCGCCTCCGGCTGCCAAGCCGGCGCGCAACGCGGCGATCAGACGATCACCCAGGTGGCCGGAAGAGGCGAGAAATGCATCGACAATGGCCTGGGGAACGCCATCATTGGCCAACAGGTTGCCGCCCGACGCAACATTCTCGCCCTGCGCCTGCGCCCAGATGCCAAGGGAATTCGGCCCTGAATGAATGGCGACGCGGCCGAGGCGATCGACCGCGAGGACCTGCCGGTATTCGATAAACCTGCCGCGCTTCTTCACCTCCGCGATCGCGGCTTCGGCGCTCATGCCCGCCTCCATCAGGTCGAGCGCAAGCGGCCCTAGCGTCGGGTCCGTGACGTTCTGCGAGGCCACCGCGCCGACACCGGCACGGGCGTAGGAGCACCGCGCCGCGACTGCAGGCGAGGAGGAAGAAATCGCGACACCGAACATGCCGGTGTCGCGGCAGCGGGCAACGAGCGAGAAGGTCATCCGATCACTCCGGGATCACGGCAGTGGCGTCGATCTCGACCAGCCATTCAGGCCGCGCCAGAGCTTGCACCACGAGGCCCGTCGACACCGGATGCACGCCTTTGATGTATTCGCCCATTGTGCGGTACACCGCCTCGCGGTGGCGTATATCGGTCAGGTATACCACGACCTTCACCAGATGCTCCATGCGACCGCCCGCCTCTTCGATCAGCTGCTGGATGTTCTGCATGACCTTGTGCGTCTGGTCGACCGGGTCGTGGCTGTCGATATTCACTGCGTCGTCCAGGTTCTGCGGACATTGCCCACGCAGCCAAACAGTCTTGCCTCCTTGGGTCACCACGGCCTGGCATAGATCGTTATCGAGGTTCTGCTCCGGATAGGTATCTTTGGTGTTGAACTTGCGAATTCGAGTATGCGCCATCTTGGTCTCCATGGAGTAGGGGCAGAGAAGTTGGATATTCGGTCGACAAGCGTCCGCAGATTGAACGGCCCGATTTATGACTTTAGCCGTATGCCGATCGTCAGCCTCCAATTGTCATTATATCCGGCTCCTGCGTTTCGCAGCCTCATGATAGGCAAGATATTTGCGCTGGGTGGCAATGTGGTCGGCCAGATATTTGGCGTCGTGCCAGACGCCCCAGATGAAGCTGGACCCCCTGCGCGATTGCCAGGGAAGCCCGAGGAAATAGATTCCCGGTTCTGCTGAGACACCGCGCTGATGCCTGGGCTTGCCCCGTCCATCGAAGGCGTCGACCTTCAGCCAGCTGTAATCCACGGTAAAGCCTGTTGCCCAGATAATTGAGGTTATGCCTGCGTGTTTGAGGTTCAACTCGAGAATTGGGTCAGTCACGCATTTCGGGTCTGCTTCGATCCTGCGGGCCTCCGGCTCTTCGGGGAGGTCTATGCCGTTGCGAGCGACATAGGCATCGGCTTCGTCCAGAAGTGACATGTAGTTGGCATCGCCACGGGCTAGATTTGCCGCGAGATCAGGGGCGAAGGACACGACACCGTCCCTGTATCCCTTGGTAAGACCAACGAGTGTCATTCCCTGGGCGGCAAGGCGCCGGAAGTCGACGGTATAGCCGCCCAGCGCGCCGCTCACCGCGATGGTCACATGTTCAGTGCCAGGTCCCGGAGTTTCAAGATCCCACTTGCCGAGAACCCCGAGCCACCAACAGAAATCGCGCCCACGATAGGCGCGCGGAGGGCGATCGTGCGGCCCTACCGAAAGATAGACGCTTCTGCCCGCCTGCAGTAGCTCGTCGGCGATCTGAACACCGGAAGACCCCGCACCGACCACCAGAACGCCTCCTTCGGGCAACTGATGGGGGTTACGGTAGGCGCTGGAATGAATCTGCATGAGGCCGGCACTTTGGGGCACGACCGGCGGAACGACAGGCTGCTGGAAAGGTCCGGTGGCGACAACCACGCTCTTGGCGTCGATCATGCCTTCGGAAGTTTCAATGCAGAAGCCCGGCCGCCCGGAATTCCTTCGGACTTCCTTGACCTCCACGCCGCATCGGACGGGCGCTGCGATCATTTCGGCATAGGCTACGAAATAATCGGCAACTGCCTCCTTGTGGATGAAGGAGTCAGGATCTGCGTCGGGAAACTCCATTCCCGGAAAACGATCGTGCCAGGCGGGCCCGTTGGTGACCAGGGAGTCCCACCTTTCCGAACGCCAGCGCTCGGCAATTCGGTGTCGCTCGAGAACGAGATGAGGCACGCCGCACTTGCTCAGATGCTCGCTCATGGCCAAACCTGCCTGGCCGCCTCCAACAACAAGCGTGTCCACTTCTTCAATTGACATATTTCGCGCCCTTTCTGGCTGTCCGAGAACTTCCGCGCAGCCGAGTACTGAACGCTGGTCTACTGGAGGGGCGGAATGGCGGAAATTACGATTTCATTTTGTGTTGGTTAGCTTGTTCCTAAATGAGCGAGGCGGGGAGGAGCGAGCGTCGCGTATAGAATACACAGGGTTTCGCGTTGACCCGGTTCAATCGATACCGAGCCGCGGGGTGATCGTTTCAACCAGCCAATCGATGAACACGCGCACGCGTGGGGAAAGCTGGCGGTTGCTCGGGCAAAGTACGGACAGGGGCGTTGGCGTCGGCGGAAAATCAGCGAGCACCTCGACCAGCGCGCCACTCGCGAGGTCTTCGGCGAAACGATAACGGGGCGCCTGGGCGAGCCCCAGGCCCAGCCGCGCTGCCGCCGCGCTCGTATCGGCGCCGCTGACCAGCACACGCGCCGGCAATACCACCTCGATGACGCCGCCATTGCGGGTGAATTCGAGCGGAAGCGGCTGGCCCGTACGCGATGAGACGAAGCCGATCATTTGATGGCCATCCAAATCGTCAGGAGTGTGTGGTGTCCCGTACTTTGCCAGATAGGCGGGGCTCGCGACCGTGATCTCCTCCATCATTCCTAGCCGTCGCACCACCATGTCGCTGTCGGCCAACTCGCCGGCGCGCACGACGCAATCCACCCCCTCGCGCACGAGATCGACGAAGCGCTCACCTTCCCCGAGATGAACGGTCAATGCCGGATGTCGTGCCAGGAAGTCGGGCAGCGCCGGCAGCAATATGGTGCGGGCGAGATGGCCGGGTACGTCGACACGGACCCGTCCGGCGACCCCGCCGCCAGCATCTCGATCGGCATCCTCGATATCGGCGAGGATGGCGACGCAGCGATGGTAGTAGGCTTCGCCCTCGACGGTGGGCTGGACGTGGCGGGTGGAGCGCTGCAAAAGCCGCGTTCCGAGACGCTCCTCCAACGCCTTGATAGCGGCGGTCGCGACCGGCCGCGAAACCCCGCAATCCGCCGCTGCTGCGCTGAAGCTGCCCCGTTCGACGATGCGGACGAAAAGATTGAGTGTGGCAAGCCGATCCATGCGGATTATTCTATCTCGCAAAACAATGCTGGCGGAAAGAGCGATCTAATCATGATTGGGCGCGGGGACTAGATCAGGATTCCTGAACAGAACGGAGATTCCCCATGCAGACATTCCCCATCGCTCTGGTTACTGGTGGCAGTCGCGGTCTCGGCCGCTCGACCGTGGAGGCGCTCGCGCGCCGCGGTGTATCGTCGATCCTGACTTACAACAGCAATCGAGACGCCGCCGATGAGGTCGTGGCGAGAGTCCGACAGGCCGGCGTACGCGCCGTCGCGTTGCAGCTCGACACCGGCGACACGGGCGCGTTTCCCGGCTTCGCCGATCAAGTTCGACGCGTGCTCGGCGAATGGGCGGCCGAACGCTTCAACTTCCTCGTCAACATGGCCGGCACATCGCACAGCGGCCTGCTCGAGGAGGTGAAAGAGGAGGACTTCGATGCCGCATACCGCGTCCATCTCAAAGGGCCGTTCTTCCTGACCCAGGCATTACTGCCGCTGATCGCAGACGGAGGCCGGATCGTGAACATCTCCTCCGGTCTAACCCGCATTATTTATCCCGGCCGCATCGCTTATGGTTCGATGAAGGGCGCGGTCGAGGTGATGACCCGCTACATGGCGAAGGAACTCGGACCTCGCCGCATCGCCGTCAATACGGTCGCTCCAGGCGCCATCCAGACCGACTTCTCGGGTGGTGCAGTGCGCGACAATCCCGAGGTGGCCCGGCACATCGCCGAGGCGACCGCGCTCGGGCGTCCTGGTCTCCCGGAAGACATCGGTCCGATGATCGCGTCGCTTCTCTCGGAAGACAATCGCTGGGTGAACGCGCAGCGTATCGAGGTGTCAGGCGGACAGGCGATTTAGTGCCAGGCACCTCTCCGTGCAACGAGCGGCGCCGTCAGTTTGACCTGCAGCTGACCGCGCCGTCTCTGAAACTCGGGCCGGTTGCATGTGAACGACGGCCCGCTCCCGAGACCTGCGAATGACACACGAGCGCCCGGATGACCGTGCGCCGCTGGACCAGGCGAGCTTTGCCGAACCAGCCGAGAGGAGAATGGCGGGTTATTGCGGCTGGACAGCGAAGCCGCCTCATCGCGTGAGCCTGTCCTCCGGTTAATCGGCTAGAGTGCCTGGACGTCAGGTTCTGCTTTCCCGTGCAGCGGCGATAGCTTCCCGCAGCATTTGTTGATCCATCGCACCATGATGAATTCGGGTGTTGATGAGAAATGCTGGAGTGCCTCCAAATCCGAACGCGTTTGCCTGGTCCATATTGCGTGCAAGAATGCCGTCGATCCGGTCGGCATCTTTCTCAAAGGCCGAAAGAAGCGCCTTTGGGTCGAGCCCTGCATTCGCCAGGACAGCATCGACCTCTTCTCTGCCAAGCCGCCCCGGGGTCGCCATCACGGCATTCAACGCTTTCTCGTAATCGTCGCCGGCGGCGAGGACAAGGCTTGAGGCGTGAAGAGATGCGCCGCCAAAAATGGGCCAGTCCTTCATGACGAGGCGAATGTTTCCGTCTTCGCGCACGAGATCGATCAAGTCCTTGTGCCCCCGCTTGCAGAACGGGCACTGGAAATCAAAGTACTCGGCGATCGTGACGTCACCCGCAGGATTGCCCAGTACCGGAATCTGTGGATCGAATAGAACCTCCTCAACGGTCAGTTCGATCTGCGCGAGGGTGGGTTGGGTCACTGCCGCGATTGCCATGCCCGCCGCCGTGATCTTCAGCAGAGCTCTTCTGTCCATCATGTGAGGGCCTCCGGTTCAGTTGGATTTGGTGCGCAGGCCGGACAGCCGGGAAAGCAAATTCTCGCGCGAGATCTCGCCGAGATGAGCGTGCTGCAGCATGCCTTCCGCATCAATGAAAAGGGTCGCGGGGAGCCCCGGCGCGCCATAGTGGCGGGCGAGATCACCGAACCGATCGAAAAGAACGAGATCGAGTGCAATTTCCGCATTGGCGAGGTAGTTTTCGATCGCTGCTCGGCTTTCGCCTTGGTTCGCAAAGACGAAGTCGATATCGGCGGAATCATTGGCAATCTCCGCCATCATCGGCATCTCGCGTCTGCAGGGTGGACACCAGGTGGCCCAGAGGTTGATCACTTTCGGGATTCCGGGAGTGCCGTCCAACTCATGATCGCCACCGGCCAACGTCTCCAGGGCAATGGCGGGAAGGGAAATGGAGGGAGCGGTTCCGCTGATCCGCCAGGCTGTGTTCCATACCACCAGCGCCGCAGTGAGTGGCAACAGGGCCCAGAGGCGCTGGCGTGCTGTTCGGAGGCCGACAAGCAGGCAAAGCAGCACAGCGGCAAGCCCGGCAGGCCAGAAGAAGCCTCCCTCCCAAAATGCAAATGCACGGATCGGATCTTGCGCGAAGATGCGCCAGTGAATCAGAACGTGTCCCAGGCGAGCCGCTGCAATGGATCCAAGAAGGACCCACCAGGACCATGGAAGGAAACGCTCGTCGACCCGGCGCGCGAGCAATCCCGTGATCAGGATGAATACAAACATGCCGAGAATCACGGCGAAGCGGTCTGCTGCGAGAACCAGCGGCCCAATGGATACGGCGTTCATGTCATCTGCTCTCCGAGCGATGAGCCGAAGATGTCAGGGATTCGATGCTGATGTCGCCGACCAATCGTGTCCCTGGAACCTCGCGTGTTCCCCTGAAGAACAGCATGGTGGGTGGCCCGACTACGCCAAGCTGCTTCGTAAGCAGGGCGCTTTCCTCATCAAAGTCCGTTAGGTCAGCCTTCACGAGTTGGAACTCTGACAAGGTCTCCCGCACTCCGCGATCCGGAAGAACTGCACGCTCGATTGTGCGACAGGTTGTGCACCATTCGGCGGTGAAATAGATCAGGGAGGGCCGTCCATCGGCAGCAGCAATCGTCTTCTGAAGTTGCGGCAGCGAATTGGCCTGTGCGAAATCCAGTTCTCCTTGCGTTTGACCCGCCGCACCGCGGCCGGCAAAAATCGCAAGGGGGCGTAGCGGGTCCCTGGCACCTGCAGCCACACCGACCATCAAAATAGCGCCATAGATTAGGGCGACGGCACCCACCGCTCGTCCTGCGGCAAGCGCGGGGCCGCGGGACGGAGTGGGTGTCAGCGTGAAGCTCGCCAGTCCGACAAGCAAGACTGCCCACAGCGCCAGATCAATTCCGGGCGGCAGTAACGGAGTGGCAACCCAGATTGCACTTGCCAGGAGCAGAAAACCAAACAGGCTCCTGACGCTCTTCATCCAGACGCCAGCTCGGGGCAGCGTGCCCCCTCCCAGAGTTCCCAACGCAATCAGCGGCAATCCCTTGCCGATCGCAAGCGCAAACAGCGCCGATGCTCCGAGCGAGACATCCCCGGTTTGCGCAATATACAGCAAGGCACCCGCCAGCGGGGGTGTGACACACGGCCCGACGATCAAGGCCGACGAGAAGCCAAGTAGCGCCGCCGCTCCCATGGTGCCGCCCAGCCGGCCGGTTTGCCTGACGACCGCACTCGTCCAAGCAGTAGGCAACTGGAGCTCGAACAGCCCGAACATGGGAAGCGCCAGGATTACGAAGACCACGGCGATCACGCCCGTGGTCCAGGAAGACTGAAGCACCATCTGGAGGTTTTGCCCTGACCACCCGGCGATTGCTCCCAGGATCGCGAATGCGGTCGCCAGGCCAACAACATAGGAAGTCGACAATGCAAACCCGCGCCTCGGTGTCAGACGCTCGCTTTCGCGTGCCAAGGCTCCCGCAAGGATCGGATACATCGGAAGGACGCATGGCGTAAACGCGAGGAGGACACCAAGAAGAGGGAACATCGCCAGCACCAGAAGTGCGCCACCCTGGCCCTTAAGCGATTGTACGAGTCCCTCGTCCTCTGCAGCGTCCAGTTGTTGCGTCGGATTCTGCAGCGACGCTGCGGCGCTCTGCCGCGACGGCGACTCAGTAGACCACTGGCCTGCCGCTGATCCGGGAGTCGAAGAGCCGGAAACCGCAAGCGTGAGCGGGTCAACAATCCGCCGCTCCGGAGCATAGCATATGCCATCCTCCTGACACCCCTGATAGGTGATCTCGATCGGACTCGGACCGGTATGGGCAATCGTCGCATCAGCCCGGTCGTAATAGATCTCCGAGCGCCCGAAGTTCGGGTCGTCCTTTTTAATCCCAGGAGGGGTCGTAACGGGTAATTCAGCCCCACTTTCCGAGCGTGCGGTCAGTCGGTCGCGATAAAGATAATAGCCATCAGCAATAATCCATTCCACCGCGAGCGATCCGCCCTGACCCCGAGATACTGACATGGCGAATGCGTCATCAACACTGAGGGGCTCCTGGAGCGGTTCGCCAATGGCTAGGGAGTTCGCCTGAAACACGAGGCTGACGAGGATGGCAAAGACCGTCTTTCTCATTGCACCTATCCGTCGCCCTACACGGGCGTGAACTGTTTTTGGGTGGGTGCTGTCCGGACCTTAAGGCAGCCTTAAGGTGAGGCGGCTGGGAAAGCGGTCCTGAAAACAGCAGAGGGTCCCTAGCATGGCGCGCAGCCCCGATATCAAGGTTGAAAGCAACGAAGCAACGAACAGGGGCACCGGTGGTGCTTTACGGCGGCGGGCGCTCCTGCTCGGCATGGGCGCGTTTGTCCTATCGGGTTGTGTCTCCGCACCGCGACAGAAACAGACCGTGGCCCTTGAGCCCGCGCTTTCCCCGAAACCTGTCGTGCCGCCGATGTACTATGCGATGCCGCACGAGCGCTTTCCGATACCCGAAGTCGATGTGACGCATCTTGATCAGCGCTTCTGGCGCGCCGAAGTGGACTATTCGACGGACGAGAAGCCCGGGACCTTGATTGTGGACACGCCTGCCAAGTATCTCTATCACGTCAAGCCTGGTGGCCGCGCGACCCGCTATGGCATCGGAGTTGGCCGGGACGGCTTCGCGTGGGCCGGCCAGGCGATCGTCGCCTACAAGCGCGAGTGGCCCCGCTGGACGCCGCCGGATTCGATGGTGGAACGCCAGCCAGAACTTGAGCCCTACAGCATTGCGAACGGCGGAATGGATCCGGGACTGAAAAATCCGCTGGGCGCGCGCTCTCTCTATATCCATCAGAACGGAAAGGATACGCTTTACCGGGTTCATGGCACGCCAGAGGCTTTCAGCATCGGTAAGGCCGTCTCGTCGGGCTGCATCAGGCTCGTCAACCAAGACGTTATTCATCTCCATAGCGAGGTACGGGACGGAAGCTCGATCGTTGTGATCCCCGATCCTGCCATGGAGCACCTGCTCGTGGGATGATCATCCGTAGAATGGTGAGGAGCGTATATGCGCATCCTGGTAGTCGAAGACGATCCTGTACTGCTTGATGGTCTATCAGCTGGTCTCGGCCTTGCAGGCTTTACCGTCGACGCGGTTGCCACCTGTGAGGACGCTTTTGCTGCCCTCGAAACGCACAAATACGGCACCGTGATCCTTGACCTGATGCTACCCGATGGTTCGGGACTGGATGTGCTCGGATTCCTGAGGCAGCGAAGGGACGCAACGCCGGTGGTGCTGCTGACCGCGCGTGATCAGGTGCACGATCGCATCGCGGGACTCGACGCTGGTGCCGATGACTATCTCGGCAAACCGTTCGACCTCGACGAGTTGGCCGCCCGGGTGCGCGCTGTCGCACGACGGGGATCGGGACGTGCAACAGGTACATTGCATTGGCGGGGCGTCGTGCTCGATCCCGCAAGTCAGACCGCCAGCCTTGGCGGGAAGCTGCTTACATTGACGAGGCGGGAGTTCGGTATTCTCAGCACTCTGATGGAGCGCCCCGGGATGACGGTTTCCAAGGCCACGCTTGAGGAGACGTTATACGGGTGGCAGGAGGAGGTGGAAAGCAACGCCGTCGAGGTGCACATCCATAACCTCCGGTCGAAGCTCGGAACCGGTTATATCAAGACGGTTCGTGGCCTGGGGTACCGTCTCGCGGAGGAGAACTCGTGAACTCCATTCGAACGAGGCTCCTTGCGATCCTGATCGCGTCAACGGGGTTGGTCTGGCTCCTCGCCGTGGCCTGGATATATTTCAGCACGCAGGCCCAAGTGGAACGCGTGCTGGATGCGCGATTGATGGAAGCAGCGCGCATGGTCAATTCGCTGTTGGCCGAGCGAAGGATCGAACTTGCGCTTGCTGGAAACGGCAGCGGTCCAATTGCCGAGGTTCAGTTCGAGGACGCAACATACGAACGGCAGCTGTCATGCCAGATATGGTCACTTGACGGCAGGCTGGTGGGGCGCTCTGAGCACGCACCCGAAGATCGGCTCACGGATTCCGGCAGCGGCTTCTCCGAAAGCGTAGTCAATGGCGAGGCGTGGCGTGTCTACGTGATCGAGAACCCCCTTCTTGGTGTCCGTGTCATGGTCGGCGACAGCCTGCTGGTTCGCGACCGCCTTGTTGGCGGCGTCATAAAGGGGCTGGCCGTTCCAGCCGCACTGATCCTTCCGTTTCTGGCTGGAGTTATCTGGGTGAGCGTCCGCCGAGGAATGTCGCCTCTGAACGAGATGGCAGGCGCGCTTTCCCGCCGAGAAGCGAGCGACCTGCGACCTCTGCCGAACGAGAATTTACCGAAGGAGATTGCGCCGGCCATTCATGCGCTCAACGGGCTCTTCAGGCGCGTTGAGGAAGCGCGCGAGCGCGAGAAGAGCTTCACAGCTTTTGCAGCACATGAGCTCAAGACCCCATTGGCAGGTCTCAAAACGCAGGCTCAAGTGGCGCTCGCCAGCCATGATCGTCAGGTGCATGAGAACGCACTCCGGCAAATCGCGGCGGGTGTGGATCGTACCGCGAGGCTTGTGCGACAGTTGCTCGACCTGGCGGCCGTGGAAGCGGCAGACCGAACTCCTCACCTTGTTGAAGGCCGCCCACGGGAACTGGTCAGCCGCATCTTGGCCGACATGCCTGTCGAAAGAGATCGGGTGAAGGTGGAAGGCGATGTGAAGCAAGTCGCGGCGTTCGACGCCGTATTGCTTACATTGGCGGTGCGCAACCTTGTGGAGAACGCGCTCTGCCATTCTGAAGGCCCCGTGGTAGTCCGCATTGAGGGCCGGAGCAGGACTGACATTTTGGTCGAAGATCAGGGCCCCGGGATACCTGCGGATGAACTTCCGCACGTGACCGATCGCTTCTTTCGCGGTCGCCAAAGGTCTTCCACGGGTAGTGGGCTTGGGCTTGCAATCGCGCAGGAGGCGATAGCCCGGATGGGCGGCGTCTTGTCGATCAGAAACCGAAACCCGCACGGATTGGCTGCCACCCTGTCCTTCGCCGCAGAGGAGGAAAAATGATATCCCGGCGCGGATTTCTGGTTGGTTCCGCGGCGACTTTGGCTCCCCATGCAGCCGAAGCACGACAGTCCCTTGAACTCTCTGATATTCTCTTCGATCCCGTACTGCCGGTGCTCGGTAACCCGCACGGAGATGTAACGGTAGCCGAGTTCTTCGACTATGCTTGCCCCTACTGCAAGGTCCTTCACCCGCACCTGAAGCGGATCGTCGAAGAGGATGGCGGCATCCGGCTCGTAATGAAGGACTGGCCAATCAACGGCGATCTCGTGCTTTATGCATCCCGCATGGTTCTCGCGGCTGACCGGCTTGGCTACTATGCACCGGCGCACTCGGCCGTCCTGGAGATCGAGGGAGGATTGGGGATGCGCCGGATTGACGACGCAATGCGGGCGCGAGACATCAATGTTGGCGAGGTCCGCGACGCGCTCGACGTTTATCTGACAGAGATCGACGCGCTGCTGGCACGCAACAGAATGCAGGCGCGCGCGCTTTCATTGCCAGGAACACCTGCGTTCATTATCGGATCGAAACTTTACCGACGGCAATTGGCTCCCGAAGAACTACACAGGGAAATTGCTGCAGCGCGCGGGGACCGCTAGAGCAGTCCAGGAAGGGGGAGCCTTTTCCGTCTGGAATTACGTAAAAGGACGGAGATCGATTCCGTGTCAGTCAGGCCGGAAACCTCGTTCGCTACCTAGATTGAACTTGTCGGATAGCTACGCTTCAGAACGCGCCTCCACATCGGTCATTCCAGTCAGGATCACGCGTTTGGGCAAGGCTCGGTGTGTTGAGCGCCTCTACGAATTAAGCGGAGGCGGTGAGCACTTCGGTAAAAGGTTCCAACTGTCCCGAATGACTGCAAAAAATGCAGCAGCCGGAACGCTCAGTGATCCTCGAGATTAGCGCCCCGGCAAACCAGACCGACGAGTGCCACGCCCAGGTATCGCGGACCAGGCACTTGATCCACCAGCCCTGAAATCGTCTCATGCGAAATGCGCGGCGCATCGCTGTAGCGAGCTACGCTGCCCGCCCTTCTCCGGGGTAGGCAGCCGCGCTTCTCGAGGTGGAAGTCGCCCAGCCGGAATGAGGCCGGGCGTTGACCAGGATATGGCGGTTGGTGCTGTATGGCACTTCGCTAAACATGGACGGGGACCGGCGCCGCGGTGGCCGCAGCACGCGGGCGCACGCCGGCTGTAATGATCGCCACTGCCAGGAACAAGATGGCGGCAGCCGAGGCGAAGACACCGGTCGCGCCACTCAGTTCAAACATCAGGCCGCCGGCGGCCGCACCGATCGAGATCGCCAGCTGGATGGCCGCAACGATCAGCCCGCCTGCGCTTTCCGCCTGGTCGGGAACGGTGCGGGTGAGCCAGGTGGACCAGGCGACCGGCACCGCCCCGAAGGCCAAGCCCCACAGGGTTACCATCGCTGCATCCGCGACCGGAGCATTGTCGAGGGTGACGAGGCCAAGCCCCAGCAGGCCCATCAGAAGGGGCATGGCAAACAGCGTCGCACGCAAGCTGCGCTCGATCATCAGGCCGGCTAGCAGTGTGCCGAGGAAATTGGCGACGCCAAAGCCCAGGAGAATAGCCGATACGGCTCCGATCTCCAACGCCGTCACCGTCTCGAGGAAAGGCCGGATATAGGTGAAGAAGGCGAAATGACCGGTGAAGACCAGCATGACGGCGAACATGCCAAGGCCGACACCGGGGCGCGCCAGCACCTCAGCCAATGTGCTCAGTCGTGTGGGAGCTGTCGGCGCCATGCGGGGAAGGGCAGCCAGCTGCGCCAGCAGCGCAACCAAACCCAAGCCGGCGGCAAAAAGGAAGACTGTACGCCAGCCAATGATCTCGCCGAGATAGCTGCCGACCGGCGCGGCGATGATTGTGGCCGCAGACACGCCGCTGAAGATCAGAGACAGCGCGCGCGGCACCATGGCCTCCGGCACCAGGCGCATGGCGATTGCCGCGGACATGGACCAGAAGCCACCGAGCGCCACCCCAAGAAGCACGCGCCCAAGAAGCAGCAAAGGCAGGTTCGGAGCTGTTGCCACGAGAATATTCGAGATGACTAGAAGAGCCGAAAAGGCTAGCAGCACACGCCGCCGGTCGATGCCGCCTGTGGCGGAGGGAACCAGAAGCCCGGCCAGCAGGCCGACCACGGCTGTGGCCGTGACCGCTTGTCCCGCCATCCCTTCGGAAATGCCCATGTCCTTGGCCATCGGGGTAAGCAGGCTCGCCGGCAGGAACTCCGCCGTCACGAGACCAAAGACGCCCAATGCCACGGCCACGACACCGCCCCAGGCAGGCTCGGCGTGCGCCGTGGTGCCAGCAATAGGTTCTAAGCGTTCGCTCATTTGGTAAGCCCTTTCGTAAAGAGGGTTTTGCAGTGCAGCAAGATTTAGGTTTGAAAAGCCGGACGATCTATGTCATCTAGTCCTGAATGCTTGATCGAAAATCCGATCCTTACACAAATGGCGACGGCTCACGCATTCCAGCCGACCTCGTGAGCGAATTGCTCATGGGAATGCGGCTGGTCGGAGTCGAGTATCGGCGCATCGAGATCACGCCTCCCTTCGGGCTGCGTTTTGGCACGGTGAACGGGCGGGCCCAGTTCCACTTCGTTGCACGCGGTCAGGTGTTCCTGCGATGCGGCCAAACCGTTCAGGCGATGAATGCGGGCGACGCGGTGCTTCTGCCGCGCGGCGGCTTACATGAGCTCGTTTCGGATGCGGAAGGTACCGGCCGCGACATCACCGACTTCAACGCCGCTCCTCTCTGCCACAGCGTCAGCTCGATAAAGGCCTGCTCCGGCGAGGGCTGCCGTTCCTCGGATGCCCTCGTCTTCAGCGGTTGCATGGAATTCGATCTGGGCAGCATGCATCCGCTCGTGGGGTTGATGCCAGAGGTGATGCTGGTTGGCACCCTGCTCGATCGCTATCCCGAGGTGTTGCCGATGCTTGAAGCTATGGAGCGCGAGGCGCATGGTGAACGCGCCGGCTTTGCGGGCGTGCTTGCGCGGCTGGCCGATGTCGTCTCGGCTTTCATCGTGCGGGCATGGGTGGAATGCGGGTGCGGGGATGCCAGCGGCTGGGTGGCGGCCTTGCGCGACCCGCGGCTCGGCCGGGTGATCGCGGCGATCCACCGCGATCCCGGACGCGACTGGACGGTGGCGGAACTCGCGGCGGAAATGGGGAGCTCGCGTTCCGTGTTCGCGGCGCGGTTCCTGGCCGTAACGGGGATGACGCCGCTGCGTTATGTGACGGAGCTGCGCATGCGGCTTGCTGCGCAGTGGATCGGGCGCGAGCATATGCCGATCGAGACGGCTGCGCACCGGTTGGGTTATGGCTCGCAGGCCGCCTTCAGCCGCGCCTTCAAACGGGCGATGGGATATTCGCCCGGCGCGATGCGCGGCCAGAACTCCGCCGCCGCCTGATGCAGATTCCGCAATAATGACCCGGCGGGATCGTCCTGGGCCGGAAGCCGTTTCCCTAACAGATTCGACTTGTGGGATAGCTGCCGTTCAGCAGCGGTCTCCTTGCCGTCATTCGGGATAGAACGGGCCGGGCGCGAAAGCTGTCGCTCGTTACCACTCCGCGAGACCGGCGCGAACGGAACATGAGTCTGAACCACGATGTGTCCGGACAAGGTGGAACACACCATGACACATGGAACCAGAGGCGGTTGAAGTGGTTCCAAATTGAGCCGAGGTGGGACGGCTATCATGATGTCGCCGGCATGGAGGGACCGAATGGGCAAGCGCACAAGAACTCGTCGAACCGCTGACCTGTTGCATTGTTCCGAAGCGCGCCGTCCGACGGACATCTTCCACTGTGAGGCAGTTTGTTGATGGAGGCGTTCCGAGGAACCTATTGCGGACCGGGACCTGCCCCAAGCGAGCTTTGGCAGGCCTGGAATCTGGATCCGTTCTTGCTGCTCACGCTTGCTGTTTTGGCTTTCGTGATCGGAAGGACCCGGTCGGGCGCCTTAGCCGTCTGCGTGCTTACGGTGGCTTTCGTTTCGCCGCTTTGCGCCTTGTCGGCTGCGCTCTTTTCAGCGCGCGTTGTCCACCACGTTCTCCTGGTGGCGGTGGCTGCTCCTCTCATCGCTCTTGCTTGGCCAGCGCGCCAACTACGGTCTTCCTCGGTCTCCTTCCTCCTCTCGACGGGGGTTCTCTGGGCCTGGCATCTGCCACAGGCCTATGATTTCGCACTCGGTAACATGGCGGTCTACTGGGTAATGCAGTTGACCTTGCTCGGGACGGCAATCGCCTTCTGGCGCACTGTATTCGATCAACGGCAGGGTGCAGGCCGCGCTCTGCTGTGGGTCCTGGCCGGCTTCATGCAAATGGCACTCCTTGGGGCACTCCTAACCTTTGCGCCTGCGCCGCTTTATGCGCTTCACGCCGTAGCGCCTTGGGCGTGGGGCTTTACGCCGCTCGGCGACCAACAGCTCGGAGGCCTCATCATGTGGGTCCCGGCAGGGCTCCCCTTTGCGGTTTGGGCTGCGCTCGTTGCCCGCCGGGGGTGGCGCACCATGGTGCAACGCGCGGCATGATCGCGTGGCTTGACGGTACGATCCCGTATTTGAAAGCGATCCATATCGCCGCGTTGCTGATTTGGTGCGCGGGTCTTTTCGCGCTGCCTTTGATGCTGGCGCGCCACCACCCAACCATCGAGCAGGCGGATTACAGCCGGGTCAGGCTTGCGTGCCATTACGGATATACAGGGATCGTCACACCCGCCGCACTGTTCGCTATCGCTGTGGGCATCCTTCTCATCTTCCTGAGAGAAGTCTTTGTCCCCTGGATGTTTGCGAAACTGTTTTTTGTCGCGCTGCTCGTTGGCTTTCATGCTTGGGTCGGTCGCACCATCGTGGCCGTGGCTGAAACAGAGGGAGATTACCAGACGCCCGCGCCGCTTCTTCCGCTTCTCCTGCTAATGGTTCCGGTTGTTGCCATCCTCTTCCTGGTGCTCGCCAAGCCTGAGCTGGGCGAGGTTCCGTTACCGCACTGGCTCATGGAGCCTCGCGGCCATCAGCTTCCCTTTGACGTGCCTCCCAGGTTGTAGTCGAAGACGAGCTTGCCGCCATGCCAACCTGTCGCTCCCACCATGATGATGCCGAAGCCCGAAAGGAGAATTCCATGGGGCAAAACCGCGGTCTCGTAGCCGTAGAGGCGATAGCCCCAGTTGATGCCAAGAACAGACAGGAGCACCATCGCGACGGCGGCGTGGGTCCAGGCTGCGGCCCTAGCGCGGATGCCGGGAACCAACAGCAATTCGGGCAAGCCGGTGGCGGCAGAAGCGAGACCAATGATGAAAGCCACTCCCGCTGCCCAGAGACCAGCCCGCGCCCAAAATACGTCGCCGGTCCACCAATAGAATGCGTCCGCGCCGAAGTTGCTGAATGTCAGCGCTATCGGGAAAGCCACGGCCATGGCATGGATTGGGTGGCTCGCAATCGCGACCTTCGAACCTGTTTCCTCATAGCCGGGTTGTTCGGCGACAGGATCAGTGAGGGCTTCATTGTGCGTCGTCGTCTCAGGCATCTATGGGCTCTCCTGCGGGGCAGTGCCTGGCTGCTAACGTCTGTGACGCTTGCCGGTTGCGAGGGGAGGCTGTCTACAGTCGATCCGGCTGGCCCGGCGGCGGCGGCGATCGCAAAGATGTGGTGGGTGCTTCTGTCCGGGTCAGCGGCAATCTTCCTACTCGTCATAACGCTCCTCCTTTTTGCCTTTCGTCGCGATGCTTCAGATACCCCGGCGGCGGAGGCCCGGCATGAGCGGGTCTGGATCTGGGGCCTCGGCTTCGGCTTCTCGATCATGGTTCTGGCAGGCCTTACCGTCTATGGCGTCCTGATGGGCGAGAGGCTCCTGCCGCGCCCGGGCCCGGACGTCGTGACGGTGAGGGCCGAAGGAGCACAGTGGGTGTGGCGCTTCTCGTACGCAGACGCGCCCGGCCGTGCCACCGAGCATATCCTCCACATCCCTGCAGGCCGGCCGGTCGACGTTGAAATCACCTCGACTGACGTGATCCACAGTTTCTGGGTGCCGCGTCTTGCGGGCAAACTCGATGCGATCCCCGGCCATGTGAATGTGCTGCGGATCGAGGCAGAGATGCCAGGCGATTACGCGGGCGTTAGCGCTGAATTCAGCGGCGTCGGCTACACTGGACATCGCTTCATCGTCCGGGCCCATAACGAAGCCGATTGGGGCGCCTTTCTGAGGGGAGAAGTTCGGTGAATGCTCTTCGCCGCCACCGAGCGCTTGAGCGCATCTGGTCTTCCCGTCCGGGCTGGCGAGGCAAGCTTACGACCGTGAACAATAACGACATCGGTCTCATGTTCCTGATTGCCGCCACAGCATTCTTCGTGATCGGGGGCATTCTTGCGATGCTAATCCGCGCGCAACTCGCCACTCCCCGCTCGGTATTCATGGGACCGGACACGTACAACCAGGTCTTCACGATGCATGGCACCATCATGATGTTCCTGTTCGCGATCCCACTTTTCGAGGGATTGACGATTTACCTGCTGCCCAAAATGCTCGGGACGCGTGACCTGGCTTTTCCTCGGCTCAGCGCCTTCGGCTTCTGGTGTTATGTTTTTGGCGGCTCGCTGCTAATTTTCGCTCTCCTTGCGGGGATCGCCCCGGATAGCGGCTGGTTTCTGTATCCGCCGCTCTCATCCACCTTAGGATCGCCAGGAATCAATCCGGACTTCTGGCTCCTCGGAATCACCTTCGTGGAGATTTCAGCCATCTCGGCGGCTGTTGAGATCGTCGTGACGGTGCTTCTGTATCGGGCGCCGGGCATGTCGCTGGATAAGCTTCCTATCTTCGCTTGGTACATGCTCATCGTTGCCGTGATGATCCTCACTGCCTTCCCGCCGCTAATCCTAGGGTCAATCCTGCTCGAGCTGGAGCGAGCCTTCGGAATGCCTTTTTTCCAGACGGAGAGCGGCGGTGACTCCCTTCTGTGGCAGCATCTCTTCTGGCTCTTCGGCCATCCGGAGGTTTACATCATCTTCCTGCCCGCAGCCGGGGTTGTTTCCACGATATTGCCCGTAATGGCGCGAACCAAGCTCCTGGGCTACGGCTGGATCGTGGCGGCGGCGGCGTTCCTAGGGGTCCTCAGCTTCGGCCTCTGGGTTCATCATATGTATACGACCGGCATCCCCCATATGGGGCTGGCCTTCTTCTCGGCTGCCTCGACACTTGTGGCCCTGCCCACCGGGATCCAGATTTTCGCTTGGATAGGGACGATCTGGAAGGGCCGGCCCGAGATGCACCTGCCGATGCTCTGGATCGTCGCCTTCTTTGCAACCTTTGTGATTGGCGGGCTTACCGGCGTCATGGTGGCGATGGTGCCATTCGACTGGCAAACGCATGACACCTACTTCATCGTGGCGCATCTCCACTATGTTTTGATCGGTGGCTTTGTGTTCCCGATGCTCGCGGCGCTTTATTACTGGCTACCGCATTTTACGGGGCGCAAGCGTTATTTCAAATTGGGAGAAACGGCATTCTGGTTGATTGTTGTTGGCTTCCACGGAACGTTCCTGCTGCTGCATTGGGCGGGCTTGCTGGGGATGCGACGCCGGATCAATTCCATAGAAGCCTCTTCGGGGTGGGAATTCGTCAATCTTGTTGCTTCGATCGGTGGCTTCGTGATGGCGATTGGCTTCACGCTGGTCCTCATCGACGTAACCGTAAATGCAACCGTGGCAGTCCGCGGCCGGCGCAATCCATGGGGAGCGGGAACTCTTGAATGGGCGATTCCGGCGCCGTCTCCATCCTACAACTTCGCCTCCATCCCGGAGGTGCGTAGCCGCTATCCGCTTCACGACGATTCCGATCTGCCGCTGCGCATCGCGCGAGGGGAGGGCTATCTGGGGACACCTCCTGACAGCGGCCTGCGGCAGAGCCTAGTGGTGGAGGTTGCCAGCGGGCGACCGAACCACCTCGTCATACTTCCGGCCAACTCGGCGCTGCCCGTCGTGATGGCGCTCGCCACCGGATGCTTCTTCGTCGGAATGCTGATCAAGACCTACTGGCTCGTTCCGCTATCCGCGCTGGGGGTAGCGGCGCTCGCGGTCTGGTGGGCCTGGAGCCTGGGGAGCCGCGCGGACCATGGCCTGCAAGATGTGGGGCGCGGTCTTGCCCTGCCGCTTGCTTGCCATGCCGCAGAACCGACAGGTTGGTGGGGATCCTTATTCCTTCTTCTCGCCGACGGCGTGCTGTTCGGGTCGCTTCTCTTTGGGTATGCCTTCCTCTGGACCGTTGCGCCGAACTGGCCGCCGCCGTCGTACTTGCAACCTGGTCTCTTGGGGCCAGCATCAGCACTGGGCGGGGCGTTGTTGACGCTGGGAGGCAGTCGTGTGGCCGATCAGGCGCTTCGCCGCGGCAGAAGGCCATGGCTGGGTTTTGCCTTAGGCTTTGCAGGACTCGCGGCAATTGGAGCGGCCGCCTCCACGGTGCTTGCTGGGACGACCTATGACGCCCACGCCTACGATGCCACGCTTTGGGTACTGGCAGGCTACGTTCTGCTTCATGCTGCCATTGCAGGGCTGATGTTGGGGTTCCTTGCGTTGCGTGTAAGGGCTGGCTACATCTCGGCCCGCCGCATTGGCGAAGTGCGCGTGGCGCGGCTCTGGTCGGACTACGCCGTCGCAGTCGCGCTGGTCGGACTCGGCGCTGTCTGGCTACCGGGGGTTCTGGAATGACCGATATCCTCCGTATATCGGTCCCGCTTTCGGCCTGGCTTGCCGCCTTCAGCGTAGTCTACGGGCTTCAGGGTTTTGTCTGCTCAGGCCGCTGGACCGCTGCGGGCCGTGACCTCGCTGACGGTCACCTGACTCTCATCATGGTCTGGGCCGCCGCAACGGCACTCCAAGTCGCTTTCCTGCTGGCCTTGCGCTCACCTCGCTTCGCGTCACCCTCGCCGTTCATGCGCCGACTCAGCGTGACCTTGGCTGTGGCCGCCTTGGTCGCTACGCTATGGACACTCTTTCCCATCGCCGTCAGCGAGGTCTGCCTGTAGCAGGCGGGCAGCCAATCTCCGGTTATCTGCCGTTGTTTGTTAGGTCTCGCCGGCTCAGGCCGGCGAGACGCGTCTGGTCAGGGGTGGAATGGCAGCGTCCGAGATCTCGAGCAAGACAGATGCTCGCTCGTGACGGCGTTGCTCCTCCCGGAGGGCGTATTCAAAATTTTGATTTCATTGCATTTTTCGTGGGCACAAACGCAGCATCCTATTTCCTCAACCAGGGCCCTGATAGTTTCAAGAGCCAGGCGCGCAGCCGATCGCCGTACCGGTCCTTGCTTCGAATATCGAAGAAGGGAGTTCTTTCCTGCTGATGCGCCGCACCGAGGACGAAACCGCGCTGCGCGACGCGTGGGTTCTGCGCCAGGCCGGCGACGCGCCTGGCCCCGCCGGCAACGTGCTTTTGGCCTGGCGAAAGCTTGTCGGCCGGTCGCTGCCGGTGTCGGTCGAGGATCTGCAATCGGTCGCCGATCTGCTCGGCATCACCTGGACGGAGGTCTTTGCCGATCGCCTCGAGGACCTTGCCGACGACGTGCGCGCGGCGGCCCCCGCGCCGTTGATTGCCGCACGTGCCGCAACGGCGATCATGCGCGACAACCCGAAGGCGGAGGCCCTGGCCTGGTGGATGGCCGATCTCGCTGTGTCATCGCGCATGGGCTGGACCCATGCTGTTCCGCTGCTCGTCACCCAGATCCACGCGACCGTGCTTCGCACCGGTCCCGATCGCCGGCGCGCCCGTCCGGACACTCCTGACTATGCGCGGGCAATCTGCCTTGCCGCCGCGGCCGGGGCGGCCGAGGCCTGCCGGCTTGCCGCCGGTATCGCGCAGCAGGCCGAACGTTTGCACGAAGTGACTCCAAAGCTGCGCGCCAAAGGGGCAGGGGACGTCATTGCCTTGCTGCTGTCCGACGATGCCGTGTCGGGCTCCTTCACCAGTCAGGCGATGACCCGATGGGCCAGCCGTCGCCTGTTCGAGCGGCTCCAAAAACTCGACGCGGTGCGCGAACTCACCGGCCGGTCGACCTTCCGGCTCTACGGGTTGTAGCCATGGGACGTCCGTCGCGCGATCCCGGTCTTCTGGATGCCGAACTCGACGCTTTGCCGCCCGAGCTTCGCTGGCGGGAATGGATGACACGCGTCGAAGCCGTGATCTTTGCCGCGCCTGAACCGGTGACGCGGGAATTGCTGTCACGGATCGTCGGCCGCGAGTGCAGCATCGATCTGCTGATTGAGGATATTGCCAACGAGCTGGCGGCGAGGCCCTATGAGATCGTCGCGGTTGCCGGCGGCTGGCAATTCCGCACACGGCCCCGTCACGCCGAGGTGCTGAAGCGGCCTTCGGCGGCGCCACCACCGGCGCTGACATCACTGAAGGCGAGATGCTGGTGCTGGCCTCGATCGCCTATCACCAGCCGGTCACGCGCGCTGCGCTGTCCGACATGCTCGGCCGCGAGGTGTCGCGCGATGTCATCGGGCATCTGCGACGGCTCGACATGATCGCGTCGGGACCGCGATCGCCGCAGCCCGGCGCGCCATACACCTACGTGACGACGAAAAAATTCCTCGAGCACTTCGGGCTCGAGACGCTGCGCGATCTGCCCGACCTCGAGGCACTTGAAGATGCGGGGCTGCTGTCTAGAGAAGCAGTGCCGAATGGAAGTATCCCCGTGTCAGCTTCGGTCGCTGAAAGCGAAAGTGACGACGGGGTAGCTGACGACATTGTCATTGAAGCCAAAGAATAGCTTTTGGGGCGCCGTAAGAAAATTGCATACTGATGGCAGGAATGTGGGGATGGATTGTAGTGTGGGCCGGCCCGTCGGCTATCAAAGGGCAATTCGAACAGGATGGGCCTGAGTTCAGGAGGGGGCATGTTTTCGCGGGGATCTTTGTGGCGTGAATGGGATTTGCATATTCATTCGCCTGCATCATTTCATTGGGAGGGGGAGCGTTTCGGCACAGATCCAACGCGGAATAAAGTTCTTGTCGACGAGATGATCGTTGCTTTGAATGATGCCCCGCCAATTGCGTTCGGGCTCATGGACTATTGGACGTTTGACGGTTGGTTCGCTTTGAAGCAGCGGCAAGCCGAAGGCGAAGGACCAGCGTTGCAAAAGACTGTGTTCCCGGGAATTGAGCTAAGATTGATGGCACCTATGGATGGTCGTCTTAATGCCCACGTTCTCTTCTCTAACGATATTAGCGATCAGCATCTAAGGATTTTCTTTCACGCTTGAAGCTGGAGTTGATCAAGCAGCCGCTTTCGTGTGATGCGTTGATTGAATAGCGGTCCCTCTCTCGCCCAGGATACTTCAGAGCGCTGCGCGGCAGCGCCCCTGAAGATGTGCTGGGTGGATCGGGTGTTCCGCGCCTTGGACTGAGGGTGTCGGGTTGGCCGTACGTCCTTTTCACTGCATCGTGGCTGGCAACCATGTCACCAACTGCGGGAACAGCACGAGCACCAATACAAGCAGCAGGTGTGCGACGACATGCGGATACGAGCCGCGGAAGACTTGCCCCACCGGCATGCCGGTATATTTGGAGATGACGAAGACATTCATCCCCAGCGGCGGCGTGACCATGCCCACCTCTGCCATGACGATTGTGATCACTGCGAACCAGACGGGATCGTAGCCCAGCTGCATCATCATCGGCGCGATGATCGGCACCGTCAGGATGAGCATGGCGATGAGGTCCATCACGCAGCCGAGCACCAGATAGAGAAGCAGGACTGCCATCAATACGACCCATGACGGGATGCCAGCCTCGGAAAGATAGCTGATCAGCGACTGTGTCGTCTGCGTCAGCGTCAGAAAATAGCCGAAGATTTCGGCCCCGACGATGATCAGCGCGATCATGCAGCTCGCCTCGGCTGTCACCACCATCGCGCGGCGAATGCGGCTCCAGCTCGTGCGGCGCAGCAACGCGAGCGCGAGCGCGGCCAGGGCGCCGAGCGCGGATGCTTCGGTAGGAGTGCCGATGCCGAGATAGATTACGCCGGTCACGCACATGAACAGCACCAGAAAGGCCCAGGACGTCTTCAGGGCAGCGATCTTTTCCCACATCCGGTAGCCTTGCGCTCCGGGTGCATGCTCCGGATTGCGCCAGACCAGGAAGAAGACAGTCAGGATGATCGTCAGGGTCACGAGGATGCCGGGCACGATTCCTGCGATAAGGAGCTGGCCGACACTGAGGTTGGCTATGATCGCGTAGAGTACCATGGCCACGCTGGGCGGTATCAGCATCGCCAGCGTTCCCGAGATCGCGACCACGCCGGCCGCCAGCCGCGGATCATACCCCTGCTTGATCATGCCGGGTATCGACGTCGACGACAGAGTGGCGGCCGCGGCAGTGCTGGAGCCCGATATGGCACCGAAGGCCGCGCCGGTCAGCGCGGTCGCATGGGCGAGCCCGCCTGGCGTTCGTCCGGTCCAAATCTTTGCGGCCTTGAAGAGGTCGTCGCTGATGCCGCTGACCGTTATCAAATTGGCCATAAGGATGAACATCGGGATGGCGACGAACTCGTAATTCTGGTTCGACGCGAGCGGTGTTGAAGCCAGGATTCCCGCGGCAGTGTCAAACCCGCCGACCATGAGCAGTCCAAAGGCGCCTGCCAGCGCGAGGCTGAGCGCCACGGGGAGCCCGAACGCAAGGAAGCCGAGGAGGAGAACCAGTCCAGCGAATGTGGCCATCAGAGCGCCTCCTCCTCTCCGATTTCACGCATGGCAGCGATAATCGCCTCCAGTGCCGGGTGCTGGATGACGATCGTGATCATATAAGCGGCCGCCAGATAAAGAATGCGAAGCATCAGGATCGAGAAGGCCACGGGAACGATCGCCGTGCTCAGCCACATTGGCCATGCATAGAGACCGACTGTAGCCTCTCCCGTAACCCAGGCTTCGTGGGTCAGGATCGAGACCCGCCAGATGATGAGCGCGACCAGCGCTGCGGCCATCAGATAGCAGAGGCCGAGAGCAAGGTTGGTGACGTTGCGGGGCAGCATCGACGATATCAGGTCGACATTGATGTGCACCCCCTTCCGCAGCGTGTACGACAGCGCGAAATACATCGCTCCGGGAAGCACATAGACAGCCGACGTTGACGAGTGGGCTGAGCTGGACGGGCAAACCCAGGTGGATCTCGCCATCCAGACCAAGGGGTGGGAGATGGAAAAGGCTGAGGTCGAAACGCTGCTCGACCTGGCCCGCGCCACGGAGGCACAGGGGACGGACGCCAAGGCTGAGGCGCTCCTGGAACTGATCTACAAGCTTCAGCAGGAGGAGAATGATCCTGAGCTGAAGGTGTTGGTCTTCACCGAATTCGTGCCCACGCAGGCGATGCTTGCGGATTTCCTTGAAAGCCGAGGCTTCTCGGTCACCACTTTGAACGGGAGCATGGATCTCGAAGCTCGCACTCGGGCGCAGCAATTATTCGCCCGAGATATCCGCATTCTGATCTCGACGGACGCTGGTGGCGAGGGTTTGAACCTGCAGTTCTGCCACGTCATCGTAAACTTCGACATGCCGTGGAACCCTATGCGGGTCGAACAGCGCATCGGCCGCGTCGACCGTATCGGGCAGCCGCACGTCGTGCGCGCGATCAACTTCGTCCTGGAGGACACGGTCGAGCATCGCGTGCGCGAGGTTCTGGAGACGAAGCTCGCGGTCATCGCCGAAGAGTTCGGGGTGGATAAGGCCGCTGACGTGATGGACTCGGTCGAAGCAGAGTCACTGTTCGATGAGCTCTTCGTCCATGGGCTCCAGAACCCAGACGCCATCGAAAGCGAATGCGACGCGGTTGTGTCGCAGCTTCGGTCGACCATCGCCGAAAGCCGCAAAAGCAGCGAGCTCTTGTCGGATGGGCATCAGCTTAACGCAGACGATGCCCGCAAATGGAGAGACCACCCGGCGCAGTTCTGGTTGGAACGGGCGATCACAACCGGACTGCCCGCGCGCGGCGGGGATGCCGTCAAGGAGGCCGATTTTTGGCGGGTGCGTTGGGTGGACGGCAGCGAGTCGGCCAAGGTCTGCTTCGACGCGCGGACAGCCGAGGAGCGGCCTGATGTGGAATGGGTAACGCTTGAAGATCCCCGGGCTCGGGCAGTGATCAGCGATCTGCCGCGCTGCGTTTCGGGTCAACCGCTGCCTGCAGTCCGGCTTGCCGGCCTTCCGGAGAGCGTCCGGGGCGTATGGTCGCTGTGGGAGATCAGCCTCTCCGCCGATGATTTCAGCCGACGGCGCTTCCTGTCCGTCTTCGTGAACGACGAAGGGCGAACCTTCCTGCCGACTGCGAAGCGGATCTGGGATCTTCTTCCGACGGAACGGGTCGAGAGTGTCGGGGCCGTCACCGCCGCAGATGCAAACGGCTACTTTGACCGCTCAAAGAATGCCGCTCTCACCCAAGGCGAACGCATCTTTGCGGACATGGTGGAGGAGCACAGGGCCCGCATCCAGGAAGAGCGCGAACGTGCCAAGTACGCCTACGATGCGCGGCATCAGGCCATCGGCCGGGTCGGGCTCCAGACAGTCCGGGACTACCGCCGCAAGCGTCTGCGTGCCGACCATGACGCCCGCATGGCGCAGCTGGATGCCGCCGAGGCATACACGCCCGATCTGAACGCCGTTCTCCTGTTGCGTGTCGGCGAACCGGGAACGGCTGCATCATGAGCGCCTGGACCGATCGCATCCTGCAGGAGTTTCCTGCCGATCTTTCCCGCTTCTGGATTGCCTGCGATCCTGACGATCTTCTGCTCGATGAGCGCATTCTCCACGAACTTCGGGATCGGGGCTTCGAGGTTCTGCCGTTCGAAGATCCCATCGCTTTCAGAACGGAGTATGAGGAGCGTTATCGAGCCGCTTGGGATCGGGGCGAAGAAGGACCGGCACACGCGCTTATTCTGCAATTGCGTGGAACCGATCTGAACGCGCTTCCCTGGGACTACGTCCGGATGGGACGTAAGGTCAGCCTGAGCCTGGCCGACCTGTTTCCGAGGTTGAGCTATAGCGTAATCCGGCAAGTGGACTCCGAGCACCATGAAACCCTGTTTCTGGCACACAACAGACACGCCACTCAGCCGCTGGGAGAAGGAGCGACCAAGGACTTCATCCTGACCCATATCTTCCGCATCAGCCCTTACCTGCTCAGCAGGCCCGAGGACTTCTGGCGAGAGGTTTTGCGGCTCCATTACCGAGGCGCTGGGCTGCCGGAACTGCTCGCTAGGCATGTTGAGGGGATCTTGAAGGACTCCCGCCTTGGCGACCTGCCTATCGCGGAGCTGCTCTCGTCCAAGAGCTATATGGTGCGCGCGGTGCAGGATGCCTGGGGCCGCTTCTTGTCGCAGTATGGGATCCGCAGCGATCGGCGCTCGAACGATGAGACTGTTGAGGCATTGCCGGACGTCTCAGTACCGTTTGAACATCCCGACGTCAGGGTCATCATCGACACCATGTTCCTCGAAGGGGGCCTTCAGCCCGTTGGTGCACCGAGTTCAACGGCTGATTTGCCTGACTGGGTCAAGGTTGGTCTGGTTGATGACCCTCACGCGCTCGGCAACCTTGTCTCCGCAGGTGTGAAGAAGATCGCCGCCGACCTGCCCACGGTTGAGGCAACGCATCGCGATTGGGTAGAAATGGCGCGTCGGCTGGGAGAGGTGATCTCGCGCTTCAACGGACTGAGCGCGGGAGTGGCTGAACCCATACAGCAGCAAGTCCGCGCTTTGCAGCGCGATGTGGATGAGCGGTTGAAGGATTGGCTGTTCCAGCATTTCGCCGACTTGCCATCGCTTCCTGCGGCAAAGGGCCCGGTGATGGTTCATCACGTGCCGCGGTATCTGGCCTTACGTCGGAATGCCGGCGAAGATCGGGTGGCTCTCTTGGTGTTCGACGGTCTGGCCATGGATCAGTGGATTCAGATCCGGGAGCATCTGGCCGCACGCGTGCCCGGGTTCTCAGCGGAGGAAGGCGGGTGTTTCGCGTGGCTGCCAACGCTAACATCTGTGTCGCGACAGGCGCTATTTTCGGGTCTCAAGCCCCGAGAGTTCGCGAACTCGATCGAAACGACGGCGCGGGAACCGTCTTTGTGGGATCGCTTCTGGCAGGAGAACGGCCTTCGCAAGTCAGAGATCATTTATCAGAAAGGTCTGAAGCGAAACGAGCAACTGGCTGAATTGGAGGAAGCTATCTCCCCGCCGGCAACGAAGGTTGCAGGAATCGTCGTCGATATAATCGATGAAATTGTCCACGGCGCGATGTTGGGGAAGCGCGGTATCGCCGGGCAGATCCGTGCGTGGTGCGATACGGGTTTCGTCGAAAAGCTATTCCTGCTCCTCGCCGAACAGGGATATGTGATTTACCTCACTGCTGACCATGGCAATGTCGATGCTGAAGGCATTGGTCGTCTTAGTCAGGGCGTGGTTTCCGAACTCAAGGGCGAAAGGGTTCGAGCCTATCGCAGTGAAACTTTGGCATCGTCGGTTCCAGCCGACATCGATGCCTTCCGTTTCGATAGTCCCGGCTTACCGCCGGACTTCTTGCCGCTATACGCGGGTACGCGCGGCGCCTTCGTTCCGAAAGGTGACCAGATTGTCGCGCATGGGGGCATATCAGTCGAGGAGCTCATTGTTCCGTTTATAAGAATAAACATGCCGAGAGCGATTTGATGAGTTCGCCGTCCCCGCAAATTGGATTTGATCGTTTCATACAGTTGGATTGGGCCGCTACTGCCCTCCGCATCAGAGCAGGTATAGCCACGCTTGATGACCTTGAGGCGATACTCGATGCCTCGCACGCCGGCATAGCGGCCAAGAAGAAGACCAGGACCGTGCTTAACCGCCTGTGGTTGGACCCTCGGCCCGACCTGATCGGTTTCGCCGATCGCGGTGTAAAATTCTATCGGGATGCTCCGGATATTTCCGTTCCGGTGCTCACCTGGGGCATGGCCCTAGCTACCTATCCGTTCTTTGGAAAAGTGGCGGAGATTGTTGGCCGTCTGGCCGCGCTCCAGGGGGATTGTACCTCCGCCGAAGTCCATCGGCGCATGGCGGAGATTTATGGCGAGCGAGAAGGCACCCGTCGCATGACAAATATGGTCCTGCAATCTCAGGCGGACTGGGGGGCAATCGTGCGGACCGACAAAGGCAAGCGGATCGTGCTTGGAAAGCCCACTGATTTGGGCAGATTGCCGGTGGCGGCCTGGATCGCTGAAGCTTGTTTGCGGTATTCCGATCGCGCGTTGCCGGTCGCGACTCTTGCTTCCCACCGTGCGCTCTATCCGTTCAGCCTCGGCGATTCGATTACCTATCTCCTTTCGCAATCGCCGACAGTCGAGTTGCGGATCGATAGCGCGAGCAATCAGATTGTATCACTCGTCGACGCTCAGGGAACAACAGGATAGAAGGGCTTGCCCCAGTCCTTGTCGGGACTGTCCATCATCAGATCGGTGAAGACCGGCATCAGGAAACCGAGGATCGCGGCGCCATCGCGGACCTGGGTGCGGTTGATGCCGCTGTTCCAGGTCGAGCCGCCATGAACGAGTTGGTTGCGCAGCACATATAGCCGGTCGAAGACGAAGCTGAGCACGCGCTTGGTGTCGCCGCCCTGGATGGCCTGCGCGAAGGCGCGCGAGGAGGCTTCGAAACGCTCTTCCCAATCCTCGAAGCCGGCAATCCCGTTATGGTGCTGCCAGAACGGATTGAAGACGTAGCGGTTCTCCATCAGCAGCCGCACCGGTCCCGAAAAGCGCTGCCAGATCGCCCCATAGATGCGGCGCTGCTCGTCGAGCGTGATCAACTTTCCGAAGAAATCGGCGAAGGCGGCGCGTTCGCCCGGCTGGATGGTCTGGAATTCGCCCTCGTCGGCATAAGCGGCGTTGAACGCGATCCATAGGAATATGAATTTTGCGTCGTCGTCGGTCCCGCAGGCCTCGGCGCGGCCGATCCAGCTGATGGCGCGATGGACACGCAGGCCCATCGTCTGCGGAAAGCCTTCGCGGATCGCGCGCTGCTTGGTTTTCAGTTCTGCATGGGTGAGGCCCGTCTTTGTGGTCATTCCGCTTCGTTTACTGTTGCCTTATGGCAGGGCGCCAAAATCGCTCCTGCGGTGATTTTCGACCAGCGTGCGCAGCCCCTCGGGCGCGATAACCTCGACCGCATCGCCCCATTGATAGAGATGCCACGCCATTTCGAGCCAGCCCGCCGCGTGAAAGCGCACGATAAGCCCGCCATCTTCTTGCACCTCAACGGTTTGCTTTGGGCGAAAGCAGAACTCGGCCGCCCTTGCTTCGGCGTGCGGCGCAAACCGCCAGATGACCTCGTCATATTGTGCCGGGTCCTGGTAGACGCCGAAGGATTGCGCCGCATATTCCTCCAGCGAAAAGCCGGGCATCAGGCTGAAGCTCTCATCCAGGGTCTGGGCGCTCAAGATCTGGTCCATCCGGAAGTTCAGCATGTCTTCGCCGCGCGCCGGCTGGCGCGCCACCAGATAGCTGCGATGCCCCAGCAGGAGCCCATGCGGCTCGATGACCCGTTGAGGTGCATCCTCGTCCCGGTAGCGCAGCCGCAGACGAAACGGGCCGCGCAGGCCCTCGATCACGGCATCGAGCACCGCCGGCGCCAGATTGACGCGCGGGCCGGGCCGCGTCACCGAGCCCATTGCCAACAGGACCGCCTCGACATCGGCTTCGGTGCGCAGCGCATCCTTTGGTGTCAGCCGTGCCAACAATCCGTCGCGCAGGTCTTCAAGGGCCGCCGCGTGGCGTAGCCGGCCATCGCCCCGCGCCGTTCGTCCGGCGATTTCCAGCGCTTCGACCGCCGTTTCCTGGCGGGTCTGAAGCCGGTCGAGCATGGGGTCGGCAACACGCCAGCGCCGCCGACGGTCGTCACCATCCACCGCTTCGACGTTGGTGAACACGGTCTCCAGCGCATCGGTCATGCGCTGCGCCGTGCGACGCGAAACGCCGAATTCCTCGCAGATCTCATCGAGGCCGATGCCCGTCCGCCGCGTGGCGGCCAGACGCGCCAGCCTGATCAGGTCCTGAGCCTTGGCGAACGACATGATCCAAATCCTGGTCACAGACTATGTCAGATATTGACACCCACGCACGCTATGGCTGAACGTGCAATCTGTCGAGATGCAAGTCTTGTTGGAGATTGCTTTCGACGAGGGGGCAACAATGCGAATTATTGAGGGGGACCGGATACTCTTGTCCGCATCGGATCTGATGCGGTTCATGGGCTGCGCTCACGCGACCGCGCTCGATCTCGCCTATATGCAAGGCAAGGGGCCAGTGCCGCGCGAAGATACCGAAGATGCAGCGCTGCTCCAGAAGCAGGGCGATGCCCACGAGGCGGCTCACCTGGCCAAGCTCAAAGCATCGGGTGCGTCGGTGATCGAGATCGACCGGTCCGATCTTGCCGAGAATGCGCAGGCAACCCGGGCGGCTTTGGCAAGCGGGCCGCAGATCGTCTTTCAGGGGGCGCTGCTGGGCGACAATTGGGGCGGTTGGTCGGACTTTCTCGAGCGCGTCGAGCGCCCGTCCGATCTCGGTCCCTTCAGCTACGAAGTCACCGACACCAAGCTCAAGCGGCGGCCCCATCCCAAACATGTGCTGCAACTGGTGCTCTATTCGGATTTGCTGACCGAGATTCAGGGCGCCGCCCCGGAATTCGCCCATGTCGAACTCGGTGATGGCAGCCGGGTGCAGCTACGGCTCGCGGACTATCAGGCTTATGCGCGCATGGCGCGTCAGCGGCTCGAGGCATTCCTCGAAAACCCGGTGCCGACCCGGCCGATCCCTTGTGCCGATTGCGGGCTTTGCCGCTGGGGCGATCACTGCGAAAGCCAGTGGCAGGCCGAAGACAGCCTGTTCAACGTTGCCAATATTACCCGGACCCAGGTCAAGAAGCTCGAGGCGGCTGGTATCACCACCATGGAGCGGCTGGCCGGCCTCGATCATCCGATCCGCGGCATGGCCGAGACCACCCGGGTACGGCTGGTGACACAGGCGCGCCTGCAGCACGCCCGCAAGACAGGGGCGCCGGCCTTCGAGTTGCGCGAGGCCGAACCCGGCAAGGGCTTCGATCTGTTGCCCGCGCCGCAGCCGGGCGATCTTTTCTACGATATCGAGGGCGATCCGCATTACGAAGGCGGGCTCGAATATCTCCACGGCGTCTGGTTCGATGGCCAGTTCAAGGCTTTCTGGGCACATGATCACGGCGCCGAAGCACGGGCTTTGGCGGGCCTTCTGGAGTTTTTCCGGCAAAGGCTCGCGGCCCATCCCGAAGCGCGCATCTATCACTATGCGCCCTATGAGATCACCGCCTTGCGGCGGCTGACCACACAGTATGGAATCGGCGAGGCCTTTCTCGATCGCCTGCTGCGCGAGCGGCGCTTTGTCGATCTTTTCGCGGTGGTGCGCGGCGCGCTGATCGGCTCGGAAGCCAATTACTCGATCAAGTCGATGGAAGCCTTCTATGGCCGGGTGCGCGAAGGTGAGGTCAAAACTGCCGGCGGCTCGGTCGTGGCCTATGAGCGCTGGCGCGAAACCGGCGAACAAACGATCCTCGACGAGATCGAAGACTATAACCGCATCGACTGTATCTCGACCGAGGAGCTGCGCGACTGGTTGGTGAGCATCCGCCCCGCTGCGCCCTGGCCGATACTGGCAGTGGATGCCGGCGACAAGGAAGTCGAGGAAGACGCCGATACGCGGGCCTTGCGCGCGAAGCTTGCCGCATCCGGTCTGCCGCAGGAGCGGCAAGACATGTTGTTCAACCTCGGCCTGTTTCACAAGCGCGAGGCCAAGCCTGCGCAATGGGCGGTCTTCGACAGCGCCGGCAAGGACGAGGACGAGCTGATCGACGATCTCGATGCACTGGCCGGTCTGGAAGCCATTGATCCGGCAGAACCCGTCAAACGCTCGGTGCTGCGCCGTTATCGCTTTCCGCTCCAGGAGACCAAGCTGCGGGCCGGCCGCAAAGCGACGATCCCGGTCATTGACGGGCCGCCGGCCACTGTCAGCATCGAAGAGCTCGACCGCTCCGAGCGGATCATCGCGATCAAGGCGGGGGCGGCAAAGGCGCATCTCTTGACCGATCGCCTGACGCTCCACCCCGATTGGCCGCTCAATACGGACGTCATTGCCGCGGCCCTGCGCGATGTAATCGACGATCAATGCGGCGTGCGCCGCTTGACGGCGCTCGATGATCTGCTGGCGCGCACGGCTCCGCGTCTGGTGACGGGACCGCGCGCCGATCTGCTCGATGGCGCCGATCCCTTGACCGGCACGATCGCAGCGATCGCCGCCATGGATGGCACGGTGCTGCCGATCCAGGGACCGCCGGGTACCGGCAAGACCTATGTCACCGCCCGGGCAATCCTTGCGCTGGTACGCCAGGGGCACCGTGTTGGCGTGGCCTCGAACAGCCATGAGGCGATCCGCAATGTGCTGATGGGGTGTCTTGCCGCGCAAGATGATGGCGATGCTGTCCCGGGCCTGTGCATCGGGCACAAGGTCAGCAGCGGCGAAGACGGTTATCCGGACGACTGTACCGGCATCATCCGCTCGACGGCCAATGACGATTCCCTCTGGGGCCGCGCCCATGTGGTCGGCGGCACCGCCTTCTTTTTTGCCCGATCCGAGCACGAGCAGGCGCTCGACTGGCTCTTCATCGATGAAGCCGGGCAAGTAGGGCTGGCCAATATGGTCGCCATGGGACGCTGCGCGCGCAACATCGTTCTGGTCGGCGATCCGCGGCAATTGCCGCAGGTCATCCAGGGTGCCCATCCCGATCCGGCCAACCTTTCCTGTCTCGAATGGATGCTGGGCGAGCACGCCACCATTCCGCCCGATCGCGGCATCTTCCTGCCGGTCTCACGCCGCATGCATCCCGATGTCTGCAGGTTTATTTCGCAGCAGGTCTATGAAGGCAGGCTCGTTAGCGCACCCGATACAGCCCTCCAGGCAGTCCGCGGGACGGGCTTTCCTGAAGCTGGCGCTTTCTGGGTGCCGGTCGCGCATGAGGGCAATGCCCAGATCGCGGCCGAGGAAGTGGCTGCTATTCAGGCGGCGATCGACGATCTGCTCTCGGGAACCTGGACCGATAAGGATGGGACAACGCGCGCCCTTGAGCCCGCCGATATCATCGTCGTTGCGCCCTATAATGCGCAGGTCAATGCCTTGCAGGACGCGTTGCCCGCTGGCATTCGTGTCGGCACGGTCGACAAGTTCCAAGGGCAGGAAGCACCCGTCTGTCTGGTGTCCATGACCGCCTCCTCGGTCGAGGAAACCCCGCGCGGCATGGATTTCCTGTTCTCGCTCAACCGCATCAATGTCGCTGTCTCGCGCGCCAAGGGCCTGGTGCTCGTCTTCGGCGCACCGCGACTGCGCGAAGCAAAATGCAACACCGTTGAACAGATGCGCCTCGTCAACACGCTATGCGCATTGCCTGAGTTTGGAGACGTTTGAATGTGGGAGAATTTCGAGGCACGCCTCGATGAAAATGAGCGCGAAGGCTCCATTCCACTGCGAAGAGCGCTTTTCGAGGTGTTGCGTAGCTCGGGGCTTCGTCCCGGCGCGGGTATCACCAAGAAGATGGTGTCGCTTGAATTTGGCGCTGGCGAGCGGCTCGTGTGGGAAATCCAGAATCCGTCCAACGTCTTTCTGCACATAAAATGGCGCGATTCTGTCGAGGCGAATGGCTTTGCCACCGAGTTGCGTCCTTATCAGCGCGGCATGAAGAATGGCGGTCGGCATTCCGCCCTCAGCCGCGACTGGTCCTTTGGCGACGCTGACTGCTTTGTCGTGAGGATTGAAGATGCCGAAACCCTGCGCCGGCTGATCGCGGTGATTTTGCAGTCCGGCGATGCGCTGATGCTCAATCCGGCTGCGATCACGCGCTGGATCGAGCGGCTACGCCATTTCTTTCCCGCCTTCGACCGTTTCGATCCGCCCGATCCACATTTCGACGAGGCGGAGCGGACCTACAAGTTGGCGATTGCGGCGGAGCTCAGGACGGCGATCGAACAGGCCGGTTCAGACCAGGGACTGGCTGATGCCGTCAACACCGCGCTGGCCAAAAGCAATCTGCTGCAATGGCGCGCTTATTGGCCGATGTCGCCCAAAGGCGACGCCAATCGCGAGCAGCTCTGGCCGGCTTTGCGTGCGCTTGTCGACGCCGCGCTTGGCGCAGCCGACGGTCACGCCTCGGCGCTGGAGACCTTTGTTGACGCGTGGATTGCGGCCGTTCCGGACGGTAAGCCTGATCCGGCGCGCCAGATCGCCGAATTCTTGTTCCTCCATCTCGCTCCGGACGAGGGCATCTATATCCGCCATTCTGTGCGCCAGGATCTGTGGCTCGAAGCCGTTGGCAGCCGCTTTCCCGATCATGCGGCGATGGCCGACACCTACCGCGACGAATGGCGCTTCATGCAGGCCGTGCGCGCTGCTTTTGCGGACCGGGGTCTGGCGCCGCGCGACATGATCGATGTGCAAAGCGCGCTGTGGATCGTCCACAATTACAAGGAAGAAGATGTGGCGGCCTTTTCGCGCGATGCGATCGAGGCGGCGATGGACGCCTATGACAGCTACCGCCAGTCGGGCGAGCACGCCGCCATCTTCGAAGCCTTTGGTGAGCCGCGCGACTATTGGGTGCGCTCGACACGCGCGCGACCGGGTCGGGTCTATCCCTCCAAGCCGATCGTCGGCTTCCTGCGCGGCAAGACGCACCTCAATGGTGGGTGGGGACAGAAGGCCGATGCCGCCGCCCAGCTCCACAATGCAGGTTACATCATCGTCGATGCCGATGACGCCCCGGTCACCCCGCCCGAGCGCTACGAGCATCTGATCCGCGACGCAGATCGCATCCGGCTCTGTGCGCGAAACTATTATGTCGAACCGGCGCGTGAGAACGGCGCGGCAGACATTGCAATCCGCGCCGGTGACCTTGGCCGCGACATGGGACTGCGCGACGCGTTCCCGGCGATCTGCAGCGCGCTTGGCGGGGAGAAATTTCAGAAGCTCGCCAATGTCTCGGCGCCCTCCCACACGCTGCCAAATCCTAGCAGTTCTACCGTCTTCACCTACCAGCTCGCCTCAGCGGAAGGGCACCAAACCATGACCTTTGAACCGATGACCGCGATGCCGGCGACCACCAATCTCATCCTTTACGGCCCGCCCGGGACCGGCAAGACCTATGCCACCGCCTGGGAGGCCGTGCGGCTTTGCCTGGGCGAAGCCGCGGTTGAACCACTGCGCAATGACCGCGATGCCCTGATGGCCGAGTATCGCCGTCTTGCCGGCGAAGGACGGATCGAATTCGTCACCTTTCACCAGTCCTTCGCCTACGAAGATTTCGTCGAGGGGCTGCGACCGACGACAGGCGTCGAACAGGAAGGCGACGATGAGGCTGCCAGCACCTCGGGTGGATTCAGTCTCAAGCCCCATGCCGGCGTGTTCAAGATCATCAGCGAGAGAGCACGGCTCGACACCGGCGATGCGCCGGCCAAGCGGCTCGATCGCTCGCGCCCGATCTACAAGATCGCACTCGGTCAGCGCGGCAGCCAGGAAGACCGGATTCGTGAAGGGCTCGATGGCGGGCTGATCCATCTCGGCTGGGGCGGCGATATCGACTGGTCCGACGAGCGCTTCGATGATTTCGAAGAAATCCGGAAGACGTGGAACGAGGAGAAGGATCCCGACGCATCCGGCAAGGACCCCAATATCGAGATGCTTTACGCCTTTCGCTCCGGCCTGCAGGTCGGCGACTATGTCGTCGTCTCCGATGGCCGTGACAGCTACCGTGCCTTCGGCCGGGTGAGCGGCGAGTATTATTTCGATGCCGACGCCGATTTCCATCCGCATCGGCGCAGCGTCGAATGGATTTGGCGCGATGATAATGGCGCTGAGCGGGCGCCGTTCTACGCCCGCAATTTCCGCCGCCAGTCAGCCTATCGGCTTGATCCGGACCGGATCGACTGGGATGCGCTCGAAGCGGTGGTGATCGATCCCAATGCCGAGCGGCCGGTGGCCGGCGCGCGGCCGCATGTCCTGATTATCGACGAGATCAACAGGGCCAATATCTCAAAGGTGTTCGGCGAGCTGATCACGCTGCTCGAAACCGACAAGCGGCTCGGCTGTGAAAATGAGGTCCGAGTGCGGCTTCCCTATTCGGGGACGAGTTTCGGCGTGCCGGCCAATCTGCACATCATCGGCACGATGAACACGGCGGACCGCTCGATCGCGCTGCTCGACACCGCTCTGCGCCGCCGCTTCACCTTCCGCGAGCTGATGCCCGACGTCGAAGAACTGCGGCGGGCGCTGGCGGCCAGGGGGCTCGATGCCGCAAATCTCGAGGGGATCGATCTGTGCAAGCTGCTGCACACGATCAACGAGCGGATCGAATATCTCTTCGATCGCGAACACCAGATCGGCCACGCCTATTTCACGGGCTGTCGTGGTCGCGCCGATGTCGAAGACGTAATGCGCCATAAGGTCATCCCGCTCTTGACCGAATATTTCTACGAGGATTGGTCGAAAGTCGCCGCGGTGCTCGGCGATGGCGACGGCACCAATGGCTCCCATTTCCTCGAAGCACGGCGGCTGACGGCGCCGGCCGGTTTTGCCGACGATGAGCTGGGCGGCGAAAAGCTGCACTGGAGCGTCAAGGCACGCTTCGATTTTTTGGAGTTTGCCGCCTGATGCCCGCCTATACGGTTCGGGAATGGGACAAGCTCGCCTATGGCGAAGGCGCGGGGCAGATTCCCCCGCACCACGCCGATAGGTTAGCGAGCTTGGCGGCGCGCTCGGCCTTTGCCGGACGCGGCGGCAGCGGTGTGCTCGAACATGGCCGGCATGCCCTGCGCGCGCGGGGCGTGGTCGGAATTGTGGCGGCGGGCGATGCGAGCCTGGAGATCCTGCCCAAGATTGATGTGACGCCCGGTGAAACAACCGATCACCAAAACGCAGCGATCCGCAAGCGCCTGGTGCATATGCTGGCGGTTGCGCTGGATTTGAAAATTGACCTGGGCGTCATCACCGATCTCGCCTGGCAGCGCGAGACCCTGCTCGAAATCCTGATCCGCATCTTCTGCGACAAGCTGACCGAAGCTCTGCGCAAGGGTATGCCGCGCCGCTACATCACCTGCGAAGACGATCTGCCGACATTGCGCG